>ENA-OXVN01000007-OXVN01000007.1-human-gut-metagenome-genome-assembly--contig:-NODE-7-length-45735-cov-53.6171_pt1 | contig 45735 bp, 23 predicted proteins | sample MGYA00249251_ERZ652698 | MGnify/ENA primary metagenome ERZ652698 (study PRJEB26925, sample SAMN05826886) | human gut metagenome | biome: ENVO:2100002; feature: ENVO:00000062; material: ENVO:00002003...
GGCGCCGGAGCCGGAGCCGGAGCCGGAGCGGGCGCCGGAGCGGGGGTCACCGGAGTGGACGGCGTGCCGCCCTGGTTACCGGTATCCACCCGGTTGGCGGCGTCCTGCTGCTCCTTCTGGAACTGACGATTGTAGGAATCGACCTGGGAAGCGATCAGTACGGTCTGGGCCGCCTGCTTGGCGGATTGGGAATCCAGACTGTCGACCATGGAGGACAGTTCGTTGCGCCGCGTCTCACCCTCCTGGCGTAGCTTGTCCAAAGCGTCACGTTCGCTTTGCGCGGTTTCGGCGGCGGTCTGCGCGGAAGCGGCCTTCTCATCGGACTGGGTCTTGAGCACAGCAATCTGCTTTTCGATGGCCGCCAGACGTTCGCCACGGTTCTTCGACGTGCTCAGTGAGGTCGCGGCGGAGGAAGCCGCATTCGCCTCGTTGCGGGACAACGCGTCCCGGGACTGCATGGAGTTGACGAAGTCCTGTGTGCTGGTGGCACCCGTCACCACGCTCATCACGTCGGAAGCATTCGAGCCGTGCATCTCGTCACGGGCCAGCTGGGCCACGGCGGCGTGCGCGTCATCGTAGTCCTTGCCGGTCTGCTTGATCTGCTCCTCGAGCGTCTCCTTGTCTTTCTGCGCGGCGGAAAGACGTTTGGATGCGGCGTCGGCCTCGTCCTGAGCGGTGGCGGCATCCTCGTTGGCCTGCGTGACCTTGTTCTGGGCGGCGACAATCTTGTTGTTCGTCAAATCATCCAGCTCAAGTACCTTATCCGCCAGTTCCTGGCTGGCACCGGCCAACTGCTGCTTGAGTTCGGCCTCGCGCTGTACCGACGCGGTGTGCTGGTTCTGCGCAGTAATCAGGTCGGAATAGGTGTCTGCCTGGGCAGGCTGTGCCGAGCTGAACGCCAGACCTCCCACACAGGCTGCGGCGGCCACCAATGCCGCCAGTGCGGGCTTGATCACACGTACATTCGTCATATGTGAATAGTCCTTTCGCTCACTTAAGCCAATACCATAACATGTGAACCTGAGAGGCTTGCACACGATATCATCACATTTCTTGCGGGTAAGCCGGTCGCGTTACGCCCTCAAATAACGCCGCAACGAGATGGTTGAAGCGATGATGGACAGCAGTATCGCGCCCACAACCAGGAACGGCGATATCACCAGTACCGTGAACTGATTCACATAAGGAATCCAGGTAATGGATTTCGCCAGCCAGCCGGTGATGAACACATTCACAATGGCCGAAAGCATCAGGCACGAGAGCACCGAGCCGATCAGCGAGGCGATGGCGCCCTCCAGAATGAACGGCAGACGAATCGTCCAATTCGAGGCACCCACGTACCTCATGATTTCGGTTTCGGTTCGTCTGGATGCGGCGGACATGCGAATGGTGGTTCCGGTCAGCAGGATGGCGACCACCACCATCACGCCGGCAAGCACGGCCGTAACCGCCGTGGCTCGGTTGAGCACGGCGAACACCGGGTCGAAGATCTGGCGCTGGTCGGTGACGTCCTCCACGCCCTCCTTGCTGGAGAGCACTTCGGAGACCACCTGATATTTGGTCGGATCCTTCAGCTTGAGCCAGAGGGAGTCCTGCATATCGTCCGCGGTCAGCGTACGGCCTTGGAATTCGCCATTCGGGTACTGCTTGGTGAATGTGTTGTCGTAGAAGTCCTGCTTGCTGACGTAGTCAATGTTGGAGACCACGTCGTTGAGTTCGTCGCGAATGGTTTTCTGCAGTGCCGTGATCTCATTGGCTGAGGGCGATTTGCCGGAAGCGCAGTTCGCGGATTGGCTGGTGCCGTCGGGGCATAGCCATACCACGACCTCGACCTTGTCGTACCAGTCGCCCTTGGCTTTGGTGATCTGCGCCTGAGTAAGCACCGAAGCGCCGATGAACAGGAACGAGATGAAGGTGACCAGCGTCAGAGACAGCAGCATCGACAGGTTACGGGTGAGGTTGGCCCACGTTTCGGACAGAATGAATCGTGCTCGCATGATGATCCCCCTTACTCCTTAGCGCCCTCAGCGGGTTGATCGTCGGATGTTTGGTCTGCGGCGGACTGCTCGCCGGCGGACTGCTCGTTGGCCGGCGGTGCGGGCGGTTCCGGCGGTTCCGGCGGTGCGGGCAGTTCCGGCGGGGCCGGCAGTTCCGGCGGGGCCGGCGGCTCGGCGGCGGATGACACGGACGTATCGGCAACCGCGGCGGTCTCGCCGGACTCGTCCTTGAACGGGTCGAACGCCTGGGTGCTTTCCAGGGCGGCGGCCTGCTCGTCCAGCGGAATGCCCTTGCCCCAGGTCAGCGTGTTTTCCAGCGGCGCAAACGTCTCGCCATAGCGGCCGGTGCGGCCGGAATGCACGGAATTGGCCAAACGGGCGATGCCTTCGGACGGCTCGTCACTGCCCTCGATGGCCTTGGTCGCCGCCGCCAGCACATGATGGGCGGTGTCGGACTTGGCTTCGACTTCGGCATCCGGGAAGAACAGGGCGGAATCATAGGATCCATGAGCCTCGTCACGCACGATCTTGCCGTTGTGCAGTTCGACCACGCGCTTGCGCATCGAGTTGACGATCTCTTCGTTATGCGTGGCCATGACGATGGTGGTGCCGGTGCGGTTGATGGCGTCCAGCACTTCCATGATGCCCAGCGAAGTGGTCGGGTCGAGGTTGCCGGTGGGCTCGTCGGCCAGCAGAATCTGCGGGTGATTCACGTAGGCGCGGGCGATGGCCACACGCTGCTGCTCGCCACCGGAGAGCTCATGTGGGTAGTTCTTTTCCTTGCCGGTAAGCCCCACGGTATCCAGCACCTTGGGCACCAACGATTTGATGGTGGACCGCCGCGTGCCGATCACCTCAAGGGCGAACGCCACGTTCTCCCATACGGTTTTGTTATTGAGCAGCTTGTAATCCTGGAACACGAAGCCCAGCGAACGGCGGTACTGCGGCACTTGACGGTTGGTGATGCGCCGCAGATCGTTGCCGGCCACGCGAATCTCGCCGTTGGTGGCCTCTTCCTCGCGCAACAGCAGGCTCAAGAGCGTGGTCTTGCCGGAGCCGGACGCACCCACAAGGAACACGAAATCACCGCGTTCGATATCGAGGTTGATGTCGTCAAGCGCCGGTCGGGTGCCTTTGGGATAGATCTTGGACACATTGTCCAGTGAGATCAGTGCCATAATGCTACTTACTCCTCGGTTTCGGCGGCGCGGCGCTGTTCATGGCGCCAGCGGATGCCGGCCTCGATGAACGCGTTGATGTCGCCGTCGAACACGGCCTGGGTCTGGCTGGTTTCGTAGCCGGTGCGCAGATCCTTGACCATCTGGTAGGGGTGCAGCACGTAGGAGCGCATCTGATCGCCCCAGCTGGCCTTGATGTCGCCGGCGAGCTCCTTCTTCTTCTTGGCCTCCTCCTCGTGGCGCAGCACGAGCAGTCGGGACTGGAGCACGGCCATGGCGGAGGCACGGTTCTGAATCTGCGAACGCTCATCCTGCATGGTCACCACGATGCCGGTGGGAAGGTGGGTGATGCGCACGGCCGAGTACGTGGTGTTCACGCCCTGGCCGCCGGGGCCGGAGGAGCAGTAGGTGTCCACGCGGATGTCCGTATCCGGAATGTCGATGTGATCGGTGGCCTCGACCAGCGGCACCACTTCCACGGCGGCGAAGCTGGTCTGGCGGCGGCCCTGGTTGTCGAACGGGGAGATGCGCACCAGACGGTGGGTGCCGCCCTCCACGGACAGTCGGCCGTAAGCATAGGGGGCATCCACCTGGAAGGTGGCAGACTTGATGCCCGCCTCTTCGGCGTAGGAGGTGTCCATGACCTTGGCCTTGAAGCCGTTACGCTCGCAGTAGCGCAGGTACATGCGCAACAGCATCTGTGCGAAATCGGCCGCGTCGACGCCGCCGGCACCGGAGCGGATGGTCACCACGGCGGAACGTTCGTCGTATTCGCCATCGAGCAGGGTCTGAATCTCCATCTGGTCGAGATCCTTCTGAATCTCACCGATTTCGCTTTGCGCCTCGTCCAGAGAGTCCTGGTCGCCCTCCTCGTGGCCGAGTTCAACGAGCGTTTCCACATCGTCGATGCGCTGGGAGGCGGAGTTCAGACGCTTCAGCTGCGATTCCGCGGCGGACAGCCGGCTGGTGATCTTCTGGGCGTTTTCCGGATCATCCCACAGGCCCGGGGCCGCGGCCTGCGTTTCGAGATCCTTGATAGCGGCCTTGAGCCGGTCGACGTCCAGCGCCTTGGCGATGGATTCGTATTTGGCGCGGGCTTCGCCGATCGCCTGGGTAAAGTCAAATTCTGCCATCGTGGTTCACCTTACTGTTGATTCTTTGAGATTCCTTGGGAAGTCACGTCCTTGTTGGCAGCCTTCGCACATTCCTCTGGCGTTGGCGGGCACTGCCGCGCCACACACGCATTCGCCTGCAATCCATGCTGCCAGAAGGTTCCGGGGCCTGCCTTGCCGATAGCCGGCCGGGCGACCTCACGAATCCCTCGCATCAGACGTGTTCAACTGCGGGCACGAATATGCGAAGGCAACGTCAAAGCCCCGCGTAGATCGCCGGGATAACCAAGGAGCCGAGCATGGCCACAGCTATGACGACGCACACCACACGCACGATGGTGCGGCGGCGGTTCTCACGCTGCTGTCGGCTGTCCTGATAGTCACTCACGAAGCCAATAGTGTACTCACCGCTTACGACCGACTACAAACCGATACAATCCGTTCACGGCGTAAACGCCTATTCAGATACCGATGCAAATCTGCACGACCGCCACGCACGAAATGTTCTTTTAACTTGACCAATCAGTACGCGGGCTTCACCGCACGTATGTCACACCATGTTTAGAACTCAAAAAGGTGTGTTTACCCCAAATATAAAACCTTATAGATGTGCAATTTAGTGATATGATAAAACCTTAGAAACGTGCAATCAAGGAGTGTTGATGTTCCGGAGGAAGGCGTACGACAGACTACTGGCATGGAAGGGAGCTGATGACAGGACCGCCATGCTAATCGAGGGTGCCCGCCGCGTGGGCAAGTCCACAGTCGCCGAAGAGTTCGCCAAGAACGAATACGAGTCATATGCTCTTATTGACTTCACGCGAGTGGACGCCGAGTTCAAACAGACGTTCCTGGACCTACGCAACGACCTCGACGGCCTGTTCCTGTACCTGAGCGCGGCGCTTGGCGTAACGCTCACGCAGCACCAGTCACTGGTCATCTTCGATGAGGTCCAGATGTTTCCCCCCGCGAGGGAGTTCATCAAACATCTGGTCGCCGATGGACGGTTCGACTACATCGAGACCGGTTCGCTGATCTCCATCAACGCCAACGTGAAGGACATCCTGATCCCCTCCGAGGAGGAGTCCATGCGCATGGGACCGATGGATTTCGAGGAGTTCTTGTGGGCGATGGGTGAGGATGCCCTGGTTCGGATGATCCGCCACGCGTTCGATTCCGGCGTGGCATTGCCGGACTCATTGCATCGTAAGGCATCGCGTCTATGGCGCGAGTACATGCTGGTCGGAGGCATGCCCCAGGCGGTGGCGGCCTACGCTCCCGCCCGCAACATGGCCGCGGCGGACAGGGCCAAGCGCCTGGTACTCAAACTGTACCGGGAGGATATTGGCAAGTACGGCGGACTAGCAGCGAAGCGCGTGCGCGCAGTGTTCGACGCGATTCCCGGACAGCTGGCGAAGCACGAGAAGAAACTGGTCTACACCCAGGTCGAGGAGGGGTCACGCTCACGGGACTTCATGACGGCCTTTGCATGGATGCGCGAGGCCGCGACTGTCAACCTGTGCACGCTGGCCGAGGACCCGTCGCTGGGATTAGCACTCAGCGCCGACGACACGGTCGTGAAATGCTATATGGCCGACACCGGCCTGCTGTCTACCATGGCGTTCTCCGCGGACGGCCCGTCGCTGCCGGATGTGTACCGTCAGGTGCTGCTGGGTGCCGACGGCGTGAACGAGGGCATGCTCGCCGAGAACGCGGTCGCCCAGCAGCTGGCCGCGGCCGGCCATGACCTGTATTTCTATGCGAAGTCGTCCAACGTGCGTGAAGAGCGCATGGAGATCGATTTCCTGATCGTGCGCCCGTACCCGGACGCCGCGATGAAACCGCGGATCAGCCCCATCGAGGTCAAGTCCGGCAAACGATACTCGACGATATCCCTCGACAAGTTCCGCGCGAAGTTCGCCAGCAGAACGGGAGAGGAATACGTGCTCCACCCACGCCCCATGGCGAAGAAAGACCATCGCCGTTTGCTTCCCCTGTACATGTCGTTCTGTCTGTAACTGCTGCTCCACATGTTCAGCGAGAACGGCAAGACTTGCCGCCGACGCCAGCCCTGCCGGCGGGCCCCCACGGCCCTTTCCCTTGCGCTTTCAGCGCCGCCAGATGGTGTTTCATGGCCACCAGCATGATGTGCGAATCCTCAAGGCCCAAGTGGCGTTCGTTGTGGGCGGAATCAAGCGCACCCTGACGTTTGGCGTAGGCGTCGAGCGTGTTGTCTCCGTAAGGATGCTCGTTGGTGGGCACCGCGCCGGGGTCCCACTGCCGGCTCATCGGCAGGGTATCGATGATGGTGATGCGCCCGGCACGGTAGCTTTCCGCATATCCGGCGACGTTCAGCATGAACCAGCTATGTTCGAAGGTGGCGTTATGCGCCACGTACGGCTGCTGGGTAAGCCGCGCGAGCAGGCCGGCCTGGGCTTGGGGCCATTCGTCGAAGAGTCGGTACCCGGCCTCGCTGCTGCGGCCGCGTACATCGATGCCGGTGAGTTTGGCGATGAGGGCGTTGCCGAGCGCCGCGTTTTCCGGCGGCACGCCAAAAGCGAGACGAGACTGGCCGTAGGCGTCGCCGGCGGCATAATAGCCCTGCTCATAGGCGTATGTCTCGGGTTCGCCGGCCGGGCGCGGACTGGCCATGTTCATGAATTCGAAGCCGACGTCGATGATGTAGTCACGCGCCGGATCGATGCCGGTGGTTTCGATGTCGATGCCCATCACCGCGTCCACGTCGCGGCCGGGCAGATAGGCGTCGCGCCAGTCGGGCTTGGGATGGTGGCCGGTAGCGTTGCCAGACGAGGCGGCACCACCCGGCGAAGTCGCGCCGGAGAGATTGGCGCGGGCCATCGCCGCATCGCCCGCACGCTTCTGGAAGCGCTGGGCCTTACGTCGTTCGGCGCGTGCGTCAAGAATCGCCGCCGTACGGTCTTGGATATCGTCCAAGGCGACTGTTGTGGGGAACTTGACATCGCTGTTTTCGGCAGCAGTGTTTCCGGCAGATGCGTCACCGGTTTCACCGCTCAGATTCAGCATGCCTTGGTCATCGTTCGATGGGCGGCTGCCGGAGTACGGCCTGAGCACGGCAACGGTAGTCCTCCCCCGCCGTTCGCGACTGACCACCCATAGGTGTTGCTGTTCGCCCAGATGCAACAGCGTGTTGATGTTGTCGTTGAGCCGACGATTGGCGTAGGCGAGCGCGCGAGGCAGACGATAGGAGCCGATGAATCGATCGTAATCGGTCATGAATGTGCTGTTGCATTGGGCGATGATTGATTCCAGATGCTCGCGTGTGGCGTAGTCGGCCTTCAATGCGTCGTGGATGGACTGTGGGGTGGATTCCGGTATCGTGCCGACGCCATGCGCCAGGTCCAGAGAACGCACCCAGTCCCAGTCGATGGTGGTGCCATCGGCGTCCTTGGGCATGGACGCCGCCCATTGGGGAATGTCTCCCTTGGCGGCGTCGAACCATGCGCGGTCGGTCATAGTGCGAAACCGAGTTCTTCGGCGGCCTCGGTGGGTACCGGGTCGTCGCACCAATAATCCTCGAGGTTTTCGGTGGTGGTCAGCGAACGGATTTCGGCGCGATCGATATACAGTTCGCCGCTCAAATGATCGGTCTCGTGCTGGAAGATGCGTGCGGGCCAGCCGTGCAGCGGCTCGCTGTGGTGTTTGCCGTCTTCATCATCCCATTCGGCGGTGATGTCGAGCCAACGCTTGCGCACGGCTTGGTATCCGTCGAAGCTCAGGCAGCCTTCGTAGAACGAGGCGGTTTTGTCGCTGGTGGGTTTGTAGCTCGGATTGATGATCACGTGGAAGGGGAATTCCGCGATTTCGCGCGGATCATCCTCGTCGTCGCGCACGTGGTCTTCGACCACGGCGAGCGCGAGTCCCAAGCCGATCTGGGTGGCGGCGAGCCCCACGCCGGGTGCCTCCAGCATGGTGGTGTGCATCGTATCGATGAGTTTGGCGAGCGTACGCTTGGAAAGCTGGCCATTGTAGGCCACTGTCCGTTGGCGCAACACCGGTTCGCCGGCCTGCACGATGGGCAGAATCTTCTCCTTGCCGCCGGTTTTGATGAGTTGTTCGACGTCACGGTTGAGTTCGAGGTCGACTTTGGCGTTCTTTCCAAACATTGTTTTTCCTTAGGGAAGGGTGCTACAGCGCGAGTTCTTCGGCGACGATCTTGGCGAGGCGGGTGCAGACTTCGTCGGCGTAGGCCTGGGTGGCGGCCTCGGCCATCACGCGCACGAGCGGTTCGGTGCCGGAGGGGCGCAGCAGCACACGGCCGGTGTCTCCCAGCAGTTCCTCCTCGCGGGCCACGGCATCCTGGATGCGCTTGTTGGTGGCGGCGGCTTTCTTGTCCACGTTCGGCACGTTGATGAGGGTCTGCGGCAGCTGTGGGAAGTCGGCGGCGAGCTCCTTCAGGCTCTTGCCGGACTTGACGACCTCGTTGCACAGGGTCAGTGCGGTCAGGGTGCCGTCGCCGGTGGTGGCGAATTCGCGGTTGATCACGTGGCCGGACTGCTCGCCGCCGAGCGAGTAATCGCCCTTGAGCATCTCCTCAAGCACGTAACGATCGCCCACGGCGGTTTCCACGGTCTTGATGCCCATGTCTTTCAGGGCGAGCTTCAGACCGAGGTTGCTCATCACGGTGACCACGAGGGTGTCGTGGTTGAGCTTGCCTTCGCGCTGCTTGGCGCGGGCCAGAATGCCCATGATCTGGTCGCCGTTGATCATGTTGCCGTCTTCGTCCACGGCGAGGCAACGGTCGGCGTCACCGTCGAAGGCCACGCCCATCACGGCGTCGGTGGCCTTGACCATGGCCTGCAGCTGCTCGGGGTGGGTGGAACCGGCGTTCTTGTTGATGTTGTAGCCGTCCGGCGAGGCGTTGATCACGATTACATCCGCACCGGCACGGCGCAGGGCTTCGGGAGCCACCACGGAAGTGGCGCCGTTGGCGCAGTCGGCCACGATCTTCAGGCCCTTGAGCGGCTTGGGCTGGGTTTTGTCATCGTTCAGCGGAGCGATGGTGGCCACCAGATGATCGATGTACAGGTTGGTGGCGGTGGTCTGGTCGTGGCTCACGCGGCCCACGCCGGCACCGGTCGGGCGGTCCCAGTTCTGGCCGAGCACGGCCTCGATCTCATCCTCCTTCTGGTCGGGCAGCTTGAACCCGCCGCGCGCGAAGAACTTGATGCCGTTGTCGGGCATCGGGTTGTGGGAGGCGGAGATCACGGCACCCATCTCGACGTTGAGCACGGAGGTCAGGTAGGCCACGCCCGGAGTGGGGATTATGCCGGCGTCGATCACGTCGAAGCCGCCGGCGGACATGCCCGCGGACAGGGCGGAAGCCAGGAAATCACCGGACACTCGGGTGTCGCGCCCCACGAGCGCGCGGCGGCGTCCCTCAGGCTGATCGTCTTGGGTGCCGGCGTCGCCGAGCACGCGCACGGCGGCATCGCCCAAATCCAACGCCAGACGTGCGGTCAAATCCCTATTGGCCAGTCCTCGAACACCATCGGTTCCAAACATCTTCGGCATATGAAGTTCCACTCCTTGTATCGCGTTACCCGCACCATCGTAGTCGTTGTACCGCGGCGCGGGGCGCGACTCGGCGAAAAACCGCCACGGAATCCACTCCGGGGCCGCGCGGGGACGATACGGGAACGCCCGACGTATACGTGATCGAGGCAACCGTTAATAAGCCATGAAAAAAAAACAATACTCGGTTAATCAGCGAAATGACCGCAATTCAGCTCAATACCATTGACCCGGGAAACACAAGAGACTTCAGAAAAGGATTAATCCCATGCGGGATGAAAAACCTCCGAAAGGATTTACGCATATGGACAAAACCAGAATGCGCACATCGGAAATACAGGTACGCACACGCAATCGGATAGCCGGCGCACTGTTGCTGACGCCAGGTCTACTTCTGCTTACAGTGTTCGCCTTTGTGCCGTTGGTGAAGGTCGTGGTGATGAGCCTCCAGAGCACCGACCTCTTCGGCACGCCCACCGGCTTCGTCGGCCTTGCAAACTATGTCACCGTGCTCACCGATCCCTCGTTCGTCAGCGTGCTGGTGCGTACCATGGTGTACGCGATCGCCGTGGTGCTGGGACGATTGGTGTTCGGCACGCTGCTCGCCATCCTGCTGACCCGGCAGTTCCATGGCAGCAAGCTGTTCCGCACGCTCATGACCTCCACCGTGAGCGTATCCGTGGCGGCCGCCTCTCTGGGCTTCCTCGCCGTGCTTTCCCCCACGGGCATCGTCAACATGCTGCTGGGCAGGCTGGGAGCGCCGGCCGTCGGCTGGCTCACCGACGCCAAGTGGGCGTTCCCCACCATCATCATGGTCACCATCTGGACGGGGCTCGGCTTCGACCTGATCCTGATCTGCTCCGCCATCGACGGCGTGGACCCGGAGATTCTCGAGGCGGCGCGCGTTGACGGTGCCAGCGAGGCCCGCATCCAGTGGTCGATGGTGGTGCCGCTCATCGCACCGACGCTGTTCTACGTCGCCATAACGGCCTGCATCGGGACGCTTCAGGCCTTCGCCCAGATCAGCATCCTCACCAAAGGCGGCCCCGGCTCGGCCACCACCACCATCACCTACAACATCTACACCGCGGCGTTCAATGCCGGCAGCGCCAACTTCGGCATCGCCTCGGCCCTGGGCGTCGTGCTGTTCGTGTTCGTGTTCGCGTTCACGCTCCTCCAGTTCAAGTTCCTCGACAAGAAGGTGGATTGCTGATGCCGCACCGTTCCCGTATCTCCCATGCCGCGTTGTGCGTCGTGTCCTTGGCGCTGACGCTGGTGATCCTGCTGCCCGTGCTCTACATCGCCGTCGGGGCGCTGTCCTTCGACGCCAGCGGCGGGATGCACGCGCCGTCCCTGCGCAATTTCGCGCAGGCCGCGAACTCCATGCCGTTGGTGCGTCAGGTGTTCAACTCCATCCTGGTGACGGTGTGCCAGACCCTCGGCCAGATCGTCACCGCCATCCTGGCGGCGTACGCCATCGTGTTCTGCGATCTCAAGCGTCCGCAGCTGTGGATGATGGTGTTCCTGGTGAGCATGATGATACCCGGCGAGACCACGCTGCTGTCCAATTATCTAAGCATCACCGACTGGGGGCTGATCGACACCATCCCCGCCATCTTCCTGCCCTACCTGGTGCAGGGCTTCACCGTGTTCCTGTTCCGTCAGGCGTTCCAGACCTTCCCGAAGGAACTGCACGAGGCGGCGCTGCTCGACGGCGCCGGGCATCTGCGTTTCCTGCTTTCTATCCTGCTGCCGGTCACGCGTTCCACGGTGATCGCCGCCACGATCAACGCCGCGGTGGCCGCCTGGAACGGTTATTTCTGGCCGTTGCTGGTCACCAACTCACCGGAGAACCGGACCATTCAGGTGGGCATCACGCAGCTTTCCGGAACCGAGTCGTCGAACATGGGCGTCGTGCTGGCCGGGTCGGCCATCGCGATCATCCCCACCTTGGCGCTCACCCTGATCTTCAACCGTCAGCTACGCGGCATGAACGTCGCGAGCGGCATCAAATAAACATTCATCCCAACATGATGATAATCACTGAAAGGAAAAAAGAGATGCATAAACATCGCTTCGCCGCCCTCGTCATGGCGGCATCGATTTCACTATCTGCTCTGAGTGGCTGCGGCGCAAAAACAAATTCCAATACCACTGCCACCTCGGGAGAACAGGAAATCACCTTCTGGTATTCGAATTCCGGCTCAGGAAAGGACGCCATCAACCAGCTCGTCAGCGAGTTCAACGCCGCCAACAAAGGCAAGATCAAGGTGAAGGCCTCCTACCAAGGCTCCTACGCCGACGTGCAGCAGAAGTTCTCCGCGGCCGTGCAATCGAAGTCCACGCCAGCCATCCTGCAGATGAGCGACATCTCCACAGGCTTCATGCTGGACAGCAAAATAACCACACCAATCTACAAGCTCGACGAAAAAGGCAGCGATTCCGCTGAATCCGATATTCCCAAAGTCATCAGAAAATACTACAGTGACGACAAAGGCTTATTGTCCATGCCTATGGCGGTTTCTGAACCGGTGATGTACATCAACAGGCAGCTGGCAGAACAGTCCGGGCTCGATGTCGCCAACCCACCCAAAACCTTTGATGAGGTCGTGCAGTGGGCCAAGACGATCCACGACAAGACCGGCGCCTACGGTTATTCCATGATCATGACAGATTCATGGATCCTCGAACAGCTCAGCGCCAATGCCGGCATCGATATCTGCACCCCGGGCAACGGGCGCTCGGGCAAACCCGTGAACGGCATCATGATGAGCGACGCCAGGCAGGTGAAGGCCTTCGAGCAGATCGCCGACATGTTCCGCTCCGGCGTGGGGCTCAACCCCGGTAATGGCTCCAGCGCCATAAGCTCCGCGTTCACCTCGAATCAGCTGGGACTGGCGTTGGCTTCGTCCGGCGGCTACACCACCATGCAGCCGGGAAGCTCACCCGACAACGTCGTGGTCGCCCGTTTCCCCAAGCTCGACGACTCCAAGGCCGCCGGCACCCCCATCGGCGGCAATTCCCTCTGGGTCGTGTCCGCCGAGCACAGCGAGGCCGAGCAGAAGGCCGCCTATGAGTTCGCGAAGTTCATGTTGACCCCACACGCCCAGGCGGTGTTCTCCAAGGCCACCGGCTACCTGTTCGCCAATGGGAAGGCCGCGCAGGAGAAGGAGGGCAGGGAGGAACTCGCCGATCCGAATGTCAAGGTGTTCTACGATCAACTGAACGCCAACCCCGCCTCCAGCGCATCCCTGGGCTGCCGCACCGGCGCCTTCCCCTCGATCCGCAAGGATGTGATCGCCGCCTTCAACGAGGCATTGAACGGCAAGGACATGAAGACGGCCATGAAGGACGGCGAGGCCAAGGCCGCGCAGGACATCGCCACCTACAACAAGGCGGTGACGCGATGAGGAGCTTCGGACGGGAGCGGTATGCGACGGTAAACGCCTTCCTCAACAAGTCCCTGGCGAATCATCCCTTCGCCATCGCCGCCCATCGCGGCGCGCCACGCGGCGACATCAGGGAGAACACGCTGCGGGCCGTCATCGCGTCGAAGGTGGTGGGGGCCGATATCGCGGAGATCGACATCATACGTTCCTCCGACGGCGAGTATTTCGCCTTCCATGACGGTTTCGAGCCGTCCCGGCTCGGCGACGTCGGCAGCCTGCTCGGCAGGACGGGGGAGGAGATCGCCGCACTACGGTACAGCGATTATCCCGACACATACTATGGTCATGTCGAGCGTGCGGGAGACATCCTGAAAGGGATTCCGGACATCGTCGTGAACATCGACCGCTCCTGGCGGTACTGGGACACCGGTTTCCTCGACTGGCTCGACGGGCTGCATCTGGAGGACAGGCTGCTGCTCAAGTGTCCGGCGGAGCCCCGGTATCTGTCGGCGCTGGCCGATCACGCGGTCAAGTACATGTTCATGGGCATGATCGAACGAACGGAGCAATTGGAACTGTTCGTGGAAGATGAGCGGATCAATACCGTCGGAGTGGAACTGATTGCGAAAACATGTGATACGCCGTTCAACGATTCATCCGTGTTCACACGGTTGCACGAGCGCAACCTCTTCGCCTTCGTCAACGCACTAGATTTGGGCAACGAACAGAACGGTCTATGCGGGTATGATGACACCACATCCATTATTCGTGGTCCTCAGTATGGGTGGGGAAAAATGCTGGCTCTGGGCGTCGACGTCATCCAGACCGATTGGCCCGAAATGTGTAGTCTGTACCGTCAACGTATTTCCTGAATACGATTGGACGCAGCAGTAAGGAAATAATAGAGAACCGGCGGAGTTCGTGCGAAATTCTCACAAGGATTTCGCACGAACTCCGCCGGTTTGCATGCCCGACGAGGTAAACCGCATTGACGACACGGGGCGAGTGTCCCATGGCCGATGAAGTCGGCGCTCACCGGTCAGAGGGCGTCGTTGTATTCACGAACCTTGAGGGTGCGGTGGGAGGAGGCCACGTTCTCGATGATCAGACGCCTCAGGGCGTTGTCCGCGTCGCCATGCTCGTCCAGCCATGCGTCACCGAGCCGGACCAGCGTGGCGGGGTCGGCGTGGGCCGGGTACAGGCCGTTGAGCAGGGCCTCGGCCATGTGGTAGGTCTTGTTCGCCCAGATCCAGTCGACGGCCTCGAAATACCGGGCGGCGAACGGCTCGGCCAGATCGTGGCGCGGGGTGGCGGAGAAGCCACGGGCCACGGCCTCGAGCTGGGAGTTGGTCAGCTCGTCGTTGTGGAGCGCCTGATCCCAAGCCCATTCCTTGGCCTCAGCGGTGGCCATGGAGGCGCGGGCGCCGTAGGCGAACTCGCGGTTTTCCGTGGTCTCCTTCTTGGCGAGCTGCGCGTCCACGTCGTCGTTGGTCATCTCATTGACGGAGGTGAGCGCTTGGACGATGGTCCACGTGAAGTTGTTGTCGATTTCGAGGCCTTCAAGACGCACGGTGCCGTCCAGCAGACCGTGTGCGTTGACGGCGAATGCGGCATCGCCCTCCTCGCCATAGCCCAGGTAGGCGGTGGCGAGCTGGAACTGGGTGTCCGAGCCGGCTTCGGCGGCGTTGGCCAGGGTCCACAGTTCGGCGGCCACGTGGCGCAGCACGTCGTCGCGGCGGGCGGACGCCACGTAATGATGGGCGGTGGTGCCCATGCAGGCCAGCGCGTAGCGGAAGGTGGTGGACTCGGTTTCGGTGGACAGCAGGCGCAGGGTCATGTCCACGAAACGCTCGGCCGGGAACTCGCCGTCCCGGGTCATGTCCCAGAAGGCGAGCCAGGTCACGGCGCGGGCCAGGGCATCGTCGAAACGATGCAGGTTGGCTTCGGCGAATGCCTGGGATTCGGCGTCGAAACGGATCTTGGTGTAGGTCAGGTCGTCGTCGTTGACCAGCACGAATGCCGGGCGCGGCTTGCCTGCCGCGGCCTCGACGATAGTGGTTTCGCCATCCACGTCGAGTTCGAACTGCTCGGTGCGCACGATCTTGCCGGTTGCGGCGTCTTCATTGTAGAAGCCGACGGCCAGGCGATGCGGGCGCAGCACCGGGTGTTCGGCCGGCGCGCTCTGGGTGAGCTTCAGTTCGGCGATGGTGCCGTCCGCGTTTACGGTCAGGTCGGTGGCGATCGTGTTGATGCCGGATTCCTCCAGCCACTTGGCGCTCCAGGCCTTGAGATCGCGGCCGGAGGTCTTCTCCAGTTCGCTCAGCAGGTCGGCCAGGGTGGCGTTGGAGTAGGCGTGGCGGTTCAGGTAGTTGTGGATGCCGTTGAAGAACTGCGTGCGGCCCACATAGAATGCCAGCTGCTTCAGCACGGAGGCGCCCTTGGCGTAGGTGATGCCGTCGAAGTTGACATAGGTGTCGTTGAGGTCGTTGATCGGGGCGACGATCGGGTGCGTGGTGGGCAGCTGGTCCTGGCGCAACGCCCAGCTCTTCTCGCCGGAGCAGAAGGTGGCCCAGGCGTCGTGCCATTCGGTGGCCTCGGCGGTGGCGAGCGTGGAGGTGAATTCGGCGAAGGACTCGTTGAGCCACAGGTCGTTCCACCACTTCATGGTCACGTAGTCGCCGAACCACATGTGCGCGAGCTCGTGCAGCACGGTCACCACGCGGCGCTCGGCCAGCGCGTCGGTCACCTTGGACTCGAACACGTAGGAGTCGCGGATGGTGACCATGCCGATGTTCTCCATGGCGCCCGCGTTGTATTCGGGAACGTAGATCTGGTCGAACTTGGCGTACGGGTAGGGCACGCCCCAGGTCTTGGCGTAGAACGCGAAGCCCTTCTTGGTGATGTCGAACAGGTAGTCGACGTCCTTCGCGAAGGCCTTGGCCAACGACTGGCGGCAGTACTGGGCCATCGGCACGACGCGGCCGTCCTCGTTGTGGTATTCGGTGTGCCATTCGGCGTACGGGCCGGCGCAGATGGCGGTCAGGTAGGAGCTCATCACCGGGGTCGGCTCGAAGTTCCACAGGCGGGTGCTTTCGTTGGGCTTGTCGCCGAGGGTGCCGTCGAGGGTTTCGCGCGGATCGTCCTCGATGGAGGCGACCGGCATGTTGGAGGTGACGATCCAGCTGGCGGGAGCGAGCACCTTGAAGTCGAAGGTGGCCTTCAGGTCAGGCTGGTCGAACACGGCGTAGACGCGGCGAGCGTCCGGCACCTCGAACTGGGAGTACAGGTAGATGCTGCCATCGGACGGGTCGACCGAGCGGTGCAGGCCCTCGCCAGTGTTGGAGTAACGGCACTTGGCTTCGACGGTGACCTCGTTCTTCTCCTTGAGGTCGGTCAGTTCGATGCGGTTGTCTTGGAAGGCCACGGCCGGGTCCAGGGGCGTGCCGTTGAGGTCGATGGAGGTCACTTCGTCGGCGATCAGGTCGAGGAAGGTCGACGAACCAGGCTTCGCGTTGAAGCAGATGAGCGACTTGGAACCGAAGTTCTTCGCGCCGACCGTCAGGTCAAGGTCGACGTGATAGTGAATCGGCGCTTCGATAACGGCCTTACGTTCTTCGGCTTCAATACGAGTGAGATTAGAACCGGGCATGACTTCAATTACTCCTTACGGTCGTCCCTGGATAATCCGGACTACTTGGTTTCTACGGTTTCGACGTCCTGGGCGATGTCGGCCACGACGGGCACGATCATCGGCTTGCGGTGCAGCTGGCGTGCAACCCAGCTGCCGAGCGTGCGGCGCATGGTCTGCTGCAGCTTGTAGGTGTCGCGCGTGCCCTGCATCATCTGGTCGTTGAGCTGTTCGACGATCTGGTGACGGACCTTGTCGAACTCGCTTTCGTCCTCGGCCACGGCGTTCAGGTAGATCTTCGGGCCGGTGACGACCTCCTGGTTGTCGGTGTCGACCACCACGAACGCGGAGACGAAGCCCTCGGTGCCGAGAATGCGGCGCTTCTCCAGTTCCTCGTCGGTCAGCTCGCCGACGGAATCGCCATCGACGTACACGTAGCCGCACGGCACGGAGCCGACGACCGCGGCCTTGCCGTGGTACAGGTCGACCACATCGCCGTCTTCGGCCAAGACCACGTTCTGCGGGTCTACGCCGGTCTTGACGGCGATCAGGCCGTTGGCCACCAGGTGGCGGTTTTCGCCGTGGATCGGCATGGCACACTTGGGCTTGACGATGTTGTACATGTACAGCAGCTCGCCCTCGTTGCAGTGACCAGACACGTGCACGGCCGCGTTGTCGCGGTTGACGACCTTGGCGCCGAGCTGCACGAGCTTGTTGATCACTTTGTAGACGCCGTGCTCGTTGCCCGGGATCAGGGAGCTGGCGAGGATCACGGTGTCGAATTCGTTGATGTGGATGTCGCGGTGGTTGCCGTCGGCGATGCGGCCGAGTGCGGCCATCGGTTCGCCCTGGGAGCCGGTGCACATGAAGACGAGCTTGTCGTCCTGAATGTCGTTGGCCTGCCTCAGGTCCACGACGGTGCCTTCGGGGATGTGCAGGTAGCCGAGATCGGCGGCGATGGACATGTTGCGCACCATCGAACGGCCGACGAACACGACCTTGCGGCCGTACTTGTGGGCGGCGTCCACCACCTGCTGCACACGGTGCACGTGGGAGGAGAAGCTGGCGACGATGATCTTGCGGGTGGCCTGGGCGAACGCTTGGTCAAGGGCCGGGCCGATGGAGGTCTCGGGCTTGACGAAGCCGGGCACCTCGGCGTTGGTGGAGTCCATCATCAGCAGGTCCACGCCCTTTTCGCCGATCTTGCCGAATTCCACGAGGTCGGTGATGCGGTGGTCGAGCGGCAGCTGGTCGAGCTTGATATCGCCCGTGTCGATCAGGGAGCCGGCCGGGGTCTTGACATAGACGGCCAGGGCGTCCGGGATGGAGTGGGTGACGTTGACGAATTCGAGGTCGAAGGGGCCCACCTTGAGCTTCTCACGGCCGGCAACCTCAACCTTGGTGGGGTTCTGGTGGTGTTCCTTGCACTTGGCGTCCACGAAGGCGAGGGTCAGCTTGGAGCCGATCAGCGGGATGTCCGGGCGCAGCTTGAGCAGGTAGGGCACGCCGCCGATGTGGTCCTCGTGGCCGTGGGTGAGCACCAGGGCGTCGACCTTGTCGAGACGGTTCTTGATGTAGCTGAAATCGGGCAGGATGAGATCCACGCCCGGCTGCTCCTCCTCGGGGAAGAGCACGCCGCAGTCGATGAGCAGCAGGTGACCGTTGTATTCGATCACGTTCATGTTGCGGCCGATTTCGCCCAAGCCGCCGAGCGGCGTGATGCGCATGGAGCCCTTGCGGTACTTCGGCGGGGCGATCAGCACGGCATCCTGCTGAGGTGCGGTGGCCTGCCGGGTGGCGTTGATCTTACGGGACGGCGTACGGCTGTTGGATCCGTTGGCGTTGCGGCCGCGCGCGGAACCGCGACGGCGAGAATTCGTGTTCTTGCTTGTTTTCTTTTGTTCTTGTGCCATAACCTTTTTGGGATTTCTGTTGTGGTGCCTCTGCTCTGTCATGCAGGGGCGGCGGGCTGGCAACCCGTATGCAGCGTTTCGGGCTTACAGCAGTCCGGCAGCGCGCATGCCCTCTTCAGCCTTGTCAAGCTGAGTGGCGTCGGGACCGATGTTCGGCAGACGCATGGTGGTGGAGGGGATAACACCCTTGACCTTGAGCGCAGCCTTGGCCATGACGGCCTGATAGCCGTCGCCATTCAACGCGTGGACAAGGGGGGCGAGCTGGTTGGCGAGGCGACGAGCGGTGGTGATATCGCCGCGATCGAATGCCTGGACAAGCTGCTGCATGGGGTTGGAGGCGACGTGGGCGATCACCGAGATGATGCCGACGGCGCCGATGGAGAGGAACGGCAGGAACAGGCCGTCATCGCCGGAATACCAGGCGAGGCCGGTGCGCTGCTGCTTCTCCACTGCGGCTGCAAGATCGCCGGTGGCGTCCTTGACAGCCTTGACGTGTTCAAGTCCGGCCAGTCGGTCGTAGGTTTCGACCTTGACCTTCAAGCCGGTACGGCCGGGAACATCGTAGACGATGATCGGCTTTTCGGCGGATTCGTCGACGGCCTTGTAGTGGCCGACGATACCGTCCTGCGAGGGGCGGGAATAGTAAGGCATGACGACGAGCACCGCGTCGGCGCCCGCTTCCTGAGTCTGTTCGACCATACGCACGGTGTGTGCGGTGTCGTTGGAGCCGGCGCCGGAAATCACCGGAACGTCGACGACCTCCTTGACGGCCCTGACCAGCTCGACCTTCTCATCCATATGGGTGACGGGCGATTCACCGGTGGTGCCATTGACCACCAGACCATCCGCGCCATCGGCGACGAGGTATTTGGCGAGCTTCTGCGCGGCGGCGAAATCGACGCTGCCGTCGGATTTCATCGGGGTGACCATAGCCGGCAGAATGCGGCCGAAAGGTGCTGGCTCAAGAAGGTGCATGTCATGCTCGCTCATAGTGTTCACCGTACTTCCCATTGTGGACTCTTATATTACGTACCTTGATTGTTGCTGAATGCGTGGCATTATGACCGGAACCGGTGGCAATGCCGTGATGCGCGTCCCGGCGCGCTTCCCTGACCGAATTGCGGGGTCGACTGCGGGTCGATTACAGGTCGAGGAAGTGGTCGAGGCCGATGGTCAGGCCGGCCGGAGCGTCGCCGGCGAGCTTGCGCACGGCAAGCAGGACGCCGGGCATGAAGCTGGTGCGGTCGAAGCTGTCGGCCCGAATGGTCAGCTGCTCGCCGGCGTTGCCGAAGAGCACTTCCTCGTGGGCGTTGAGGCCGCGCAGACGCACGGCGTGCACGTGGATGCCGTCGACCACCTGGCCGCGTGAGCCGCCATCGGTTTCGGTGGCGTCCGGCACGGGGGCGAGTCCTGCGGCCTTGCGTGCTTCGGCGATGCCGTTGGCGGTGTGGATGGCGGTGCCGGAGGGGGCGTCCACCTTGGTGGGGTGGTGCAGTTCGATGACTTCGGCGGATTCGAAGTATTTCGCGGCCTTGGTGGCAAAGTAGTCGGCCAGCACGGCGGAAATCGCGAAATTAGGTGCGATGAAGACCTTCTGGGTTTCGGGCTTCGGGCCGTTGGCGATGGCGGATTTGACCTGGGTGAGTTTCTCGTCGGTCCAGCCGGTGGTGCCGACCACCACGTCCACGCCTTGGCCGATCAGGGTCAGCACGTTGTTCAGGCTGACGGACGGCACGGTGAATTCGACGACCACATCGGTGTTGTCGGTGGTGACCTGGGTCAGGTCGTCGCCGGCATCCAATGCGAGCGCCAGCTGCGTATCCTCGGCCTTGTTCACCGCTTCGACCACGTGCGAGCCCATGCGGCCCTTTGCTCCGACCACCGAAACCTTGATCATGTCTTCTTCCCTGTCTACCCGTACCTGCCCGGCAATGTACCCGGAACGTTTTCCAATCGGCAATCAGCCTATCACCGCCAAGCCGTCACGCCAATATCCCGTCCACAGAATCAAGCTCCCTCTGACGAGCCGAACCGTGAAGAAAACGCCGGAGGCGTTTTTAGGTGAGGGCGAACGACAGTGAGCAATAATTCAGTTGGCTGAAAGCCATCATTTAATTGCGTTCGAGCTGGCCGTGAAGCGGACTGAGGGAGAGACCCCGGCGAAGCCGCCAACCATCCATCGGGCGTAGCCCGATCCCGTTTCACCCACGCCGCTTGGCCAAGGCCCATCCGGCCAATGCCAATGGCACGGACGCCAGCGTGAAGATGAATGGCAGCATCATGCCCACATGAGGGTTGGAGGCGTCAAGCACAATACCGGCCACGGACGAGCCAATCGATGTGCCGACCGTGCCTGCGGTGGTTACCCAGCTCAGTCCTTCGGTCAGGGATTCCGCCGGCACCAGATCCTTGACGATGAGGTTGCCGGTGGCGAACGTCGGCGAGACGGTCAGGCCGGAGAGAATTTCGAAGACGCCCAGCAGGATGAGATTGTCCATTGACAGCCGGAAGAACACGTAGCCGACGGTCAGCAGCGACAGGAACATCACCATATGCGCCCAATGGGAGCCTTTGAGTTGGCGAGAGCCGAACACCAGCGCGCCGATGCACGAGCCGACCGCGAACATCGCCAATTGCAGACCGAGGAAGGGCTCAAGTCCCATGGATTTCATGGTGGCGGTGATGGACACGTCGAAGGACGTGAAGCTCATATTGAACACGATGAACACGGCGAGCAACGGCAGTACGCCTGTATAGAGCAATACGCTTTTGGGCTTGGCACCGCTGCGTTTGAGCTGGCGCAGGGTCAGCTGGTCGGCATCTTCGCTTGCAGCGGGGCTGCCGTCATCGTGCGCGGCCACGGTGACCTGTTCCACGATGACCGGCGGCTGGGTGGATTTCAGCGAGAAGAATATGGTGCCGCCGATGCCGCATGCCACGGTGGGCACGAACAGTTGGGATACCGGATGCACGGAGGTGGCCAGCCAAGCCGCCAGAATCGGCCCTAGAATAAAGACGATCTCGTCAATGGCGGCTTCCATGGCGTAGGCCGTGTTGAGCAGCTGTTCGCCATCTTCCACACCGCGCAACGCATAGGACCAGCGGGTTCGGACCAATGCACCGAATGAGAACTGCGTCAGACCCATGATGATGGCCAGGGCGAACAGCAGCGGAATCGGCACGCGCACCAACGCCGCGAAGGCGAAGGCGAGCATGGCCACGATCTGCACGGCGAGCGCAAGCCGGCCCACGCGGGCTTGGCCGAAACGGTCGAAGGCGCGGGCGTAGAACGGGGTGACGCAGCTCATGGCCAGCACGTAGGCGGCGCTCATGGTGCCGGCGATGGTCCAATTGTCGTAGAGATGGTTGAGCGCCAGAACGATGCCGAGACTCATCATGGAGATCGGCAATCGTGCCACCGCGCCGGACAGGCAGAACGCCTTGGCTCCGGGCAGCATGAACAGGCGCTGGTAGGGCGAGTGGGCAGCGGACGACTTCGAAATCGCGCGAGTCGTGGACACAATAACTCCTTACTGGTGCGTTGTCCGGCACGTGCGCCCGCCCACACGTGCCATCCGAGGGTAGCGGTTCCCGAGCAACGTCACGCGGTGCGTTTCAACCGCGGACCGGTACATGGCCAGTCGTCTTCATCGTCGGAGATGCCTTGCGATGCATAAGGTCTCTCCGCCGGTGAAGGCCGTCCGATGGTGCACAGGTCATGAGCCTTTGGGCTCAGTCGTTGTCAGATTGTTCGGGAATGCCGGAGCTCAACTCGGTAAGGATTTCCTGTTTGGTTTTCGCACGGGCGTGAAGCTCGCGCAAGCCCTCGTCGGGCTCACTGACATAGTAGAGAGTGGCGTCGATACTGTCCAATTCCACACCTTCGACCGCTGCCAGCAGCAGTCGGTACATGTCGAGCTGGGCGAGTTTGTGGGTGATGTCGTCTGGCTTGGTGGGCCGACGACCGGTTTTCCAGTCGACCACGGTAAAACGTGCGGTGGTGCTGGACGGGTCAAGTCCACCGATGAATACCGCATCGAGTTTGCCATTGACCAGGCCCACGCCCGGCACGTCCACGACGATGGCACGCTCCGTCCACGCCGGGATGCGCTTGGCCCACGATGATTCGGCCAGTCTGCGCTGCCACGCCACCAGCTTGGACTCGGTGGCATTGTCTCTACTTATGGAAGTGGCGGATGCGGCGGATGCGGATTGTTGAGCCGTGGACTGTGGGACAGCGGGCTGCCGTGTGGATGGCTTGCGGCATTGCCGCTCCCGTTCGGCCAAATCGGCCAACATGGCTTCCCGGGAAACGAATCCCGCATCCTGACCTGTATACGGCATACTTGATTCGGCTTCATATGCCAGTACCGCTTCATCCGGTTTACCGGCATTGATGAATTGCTCGGCCCACGCATGGAACTGCGTGCCGGCTTCGGCCGCCGGAGACGATATTCGTGGAATCGGACGGATAATGCTACGCCAGTAGAGGCGCTCCTCCCGTTCGCTCATGCCACCTACGCGGGCTTGCAGGCTTGTCACGTTCTGGCGTCCGGCGGCCAGAATGCGTTGCGCCTTGGCTTTGACTGCCTCATCAAGCGACTGGCCGCTGGCGGCATCGGCCATCAAATCGGCGTCGTCCACCAGCAATTGCGCCCGTTGCAGGAGTGGGCCGGCGTCTTGGTGCTGCTCAAGTGACGAGGAATCCGCGGCGATGACATCGATGCCACGTGACAACTGTTCATGCACCGCGTCGCTGAGGGTAGCCGGCCACGGCAATTCGGCGGCGGCATCCGTCTGCGTAATCGGCGTTTGCCATGACTCCCCCACCACGGCGTCACCGTATGCCGCGGCATACTCTCCGATAAAGAACCCTTCGGGAGGGGCAATCGCTTCGCCTTGCGCCGAGATCAGCATGGGCTTCCCGGCATTGGCGGCTTGCAGCCGTTCCACACAGTCCTGAGCCGATATCGCATGTTCACGGGCTTGGAGCGCGTCATGCACTTCAAGCCAGAAATTGGATGGCTGAGCGGCGCGAGAGCCTTTGGGCACCACTGACGGGTCCCGCCCGGATTCGCCCGTATAGGCGCAATAGGTCATCAGGGCATCTTCTCGTGCACGGGTAAGCGCCACATACATCAATCGACGTTCGTCGGCATGCAGCCGGCGCCCATATTCCTCCGCCTGCGTCAAATACCAGCCGGATGCATCCACTTCTTCCACGCCATCGCCGAATTCGCGCATGGAGCCGAACACTTCATCATCGATAAGCTCCACATCATCCAAAGCCGCCAACGATGCGATGGGGTCGGCTTCCACATCGGCATCATGGGGGAATCGCGGCAGAATGCCGGCATCGGCGCGCATAGGCACGGGTATGGCGGTGGGGTTGGTGAGCCAGGAGTCGGCGGTCTCATGATATTCGGGTGCGATCCAGCGACCTTGCTCGGTGCCTCCCGTATGGTGTTCGTCCAGCACGATCTTGAGATGGTCGCCCTGATTGCTGGGGAATCCGCCGGCGGTAAGCCCCACTACCGCAACGGCATCCCATTCCAACCCTTTGGACTGGTGTACGGTCATCAGTTCCACATCCACCGGAGCGTCGGGGAGACTGGCGGCTTCATCCTCCACCGAAGCCAGATGATCCACCCATGTGATGAACCCATGCAACGAGGGAGTTTGCTCAGCGGCAATCTCTTGCGTGTACGTATCCACCAAATCCACAATCGCATCCATAGGCATATGCGCCAAAGCGGGATTGGCGCGGTGCTGCGGATTATGCAGCACACCGGCCAATACGGTGTCGATGTCAAGATCCAACGCTTCTATGCCGGCGCGAATCACGTCGCCCAGTGGCCGCCCGACGGCATCATGCACCTGACGGAGCATCACCGCGGCCCGGGTTATGGCGTTGCGCCCGTGTGCGCTCAACCGTTCAAGCAGTTTTACCAGGTCGCCGCGTAGCAATACGTCTGGCAGGAATACCGCATTGGCCACCTGATCGCGGTACTCACGCACCACAGCCGCCCATTCATTCGCTGGTGTATCCGGTTGGGCAAGGCCGGCCTGCACCAATGCTTGGAAGCGTTGTTCCATGTTCTGTTCTTCAGCAAAACGGGCCAACATGGTCAAATCCGCTGCGGACATGGTGAATCGTGGCGTGGCCAGCAAGCGCATCAGCGATCCCGTATCGGTGTGGTCGGCGGCCACGTGCAGCAACGCCATCAGATCGCGGATTTCCGGACGTTCCAGCAGCGCGGAATAGCCGACCACGAATGTGGTCAATCCGGCCTGTTCCAATGCCGCCTGATATTCGGGCATATGTGATTTGGACCGAAACAGCACGGCGACCGGCGCTTTCTGTTCGCCCGGCATCTGTTCCTGTTGTTCGGCTGCGGAACGGTGCCGTGCGATGGCCGTCTTGCAGAAACGCACTACGGCGTCGATCTCCTGCCCGGCCGTGGCGAAGCCCAGTACTCCCAATGTTCCTTCGGGGGCATCAGGCATGGGGTCGAGCGATGAGACATCGACCTCACGCATCAATGAGCTGGAGGGACGCGACGGATTGGAGCGCAACGGCAGCGTGAGATTATTGGCGGCTTCGAGTACTATACGGCTGTTTCGCCTGGTGACGGACAGCGGGAATGGCTTGTATCCGGCAGACAGGTGGAAATCTTGCTGGAACATACGGAATGCACCAGGGCTGGCACCACGCCATGCGTAAATCGACTGGAACGGATCACCCACCGCGTTGACGGCGGACCTCTGTGACGCATCCACGTGGAACAGTGCTGCCAGCAGAGCGGCCTGCGTGGTGGAAGTGTCCTGATATTCGTCGAGCAGCACATGGCTGTACCTGCGGCGCGTGCGCTCTCCGATGGAGGGGAAGCGCTCGATAAGCTGATACGCGGCAATGGTGAAGTCGGAGAATTCGGCCATATTGCGTTCCCGCTTGGCTTGGGCATAGGCCTCCACCAGTTGGAGCAGAATATCGCGTTTGCGCGTGGTCTCCAGCAGCGCACCGCAATGATAGGTGCAACGGGCGTGCAGATGTTCGGCACGGTCATCGAGCTTGGCTTGCCAGCTGGCGTCGGTATCTTTCTTCAGTCGTCTGATCTTGGGGATTTTCGGCTCGTCCTCGGGCATGGGTTCGTCTGCAACGGCTTGTTGCAATCGATTGATGAATGCCGAATCCCATTGCCGTACTCGATTGATCGCATCATCGAAGCTGGTGCAGCCGGCACCGATCATGGCACTGCCAATGGCATCCGACAACGCCAGAACACGGTTCGCCAAACTGGAGAAGGCGCCAAAATCCTCACTGAACGCCAGATCCATGTGACTGTCGATGACTTCGGTGGCCAGTTGAAGCGCTCCGGCTGCGCTCAATGGTTGCGTGTTCTGATCGAATCCGACAAGCAGTCCATATTGGCGCACGATGGTCTGGAAGAAGGCGTCATACGTGAAAATGGCCGGCTTGAGGAATGCCCGATCAGACACCGTGGCGGTCGTAGAGCCCGCCATATCACCGGCCACTGCGGCGGAGACGCGTTCCAGCAGTTCGCCTGCGGCCTTGCGTGTGAAGGTCAGGCCAAGGATGCGTTCAGGTGCCACACCTCGATTGATAAGCGCGATGATGCGTTGGGTCATCGTAAAGGTTTTGCCGGAACCGGCACCGGCAACCACCAGTACGTCAGCATTGACTGGCGCATCGATGATGGCGGCCTGTTCCGCACTGGGAGTGAACGTGCTCATGCTTGCCTCGTTTCGAAAATCGTGTCGATCTGGCCTGCACAGGCAGGGCAGACGTTCTTCATACGGCAGAATCCGATATGGGTGTCTTGCGGATGGGCCTCGATGATGGCTGATCTGCTGGCCGCCGCGGCATAGAATACGCGGGCGATCATGGTCAGCGACCATAACGTCTGCGTACCGGCGAGCGCGGCGAATTGCGCCCACGCTTCGGCACTCACACCTTCGGGAGGAGTAGCCGGATCTATGGCGGGTATGTCGAAGAAACGGTTGGGGTCTTTATACCAGTATCGTGGCGTGAACGGTTCGGCATTCAACGAACCATCAGTGAACAGCGGCGGCTGGAAGGCACCTTCCGGAGCATAGCTTCTGGCTGGTGCCGTATTCTGCCCGACATGGAACAGCGCGCTTTGGCTGATATGCGGCATTGCGGCAAGTGCCTTGGCACCGCGCGGCCCGTCTTCGGGGAATACGAGGCCAAGCTGATAGCATACGAGCTGCAAATCATTGAAAATCTGTTTGACCGTGGGCGTTCTGCCTGTTTTGTAGTCAATGAGGCGAATGCATTCGCCGCCGTCTGCGAGTACGCGGGTTTCCATACGGTCGATGCGCCCGGACAGTCTCACGGTCAGATGCTCGTCCATGCCTTCCGGCCATCCTCCGACCAGTGCTCCCATCAGACGGACCAGCGTGTTCCGATCAATCGGGTGCATGCCGGGCACGGCATTGTATGCGTCGAGTATGTCACGCACATCGAATCGTGCGGCAAACTCCCGTTCGCATTCGGCACCGGCCAATGCGCCAATGCTGAAGTTGCTGGAGTTCTTGCCAAGATACGTTTCCGGATCGGCGTCGCTGCGCACAAAGTAATCGGCGATGTTGCGCAGGGCATCCGCCGCGGACTCGTCCTTACGGGTGGCCTCATAGCGGTTCCGGGTGTCGGCTATGGCATTCGGATCAGGACGTTTGCTCTGATAGATGGCACTAAGCCGTGCCGTGACAGCCTCGATGCGGCGTTCCGTGCCGGCCGTGGAGTCCAAGCCCAGTGTGGCCAACGCCTGGGCATTGTGGGAAAGATGGTCCAGCCCTTCCTCGCTGCCTTGCTGCGCAACCGCATGGATGAGGGTTCCGAAACTGGTGGCCACGGAGCTGGGGCGAGGACCGGCGAACCGGTTCTCCAGCATCCAGCACACCGGGCACGCCCATAGGCTGTCGACCGCCGATGGAGACAGGGTGACCATGGGTGCGGCCTGCGCATCCGTCTTGCCCTTCCCTGTTTGGATACCGTCAGACTGTACACCGCCAGATGACGCGCTGTCGGATGAGGCACTGTCAGATGAGGCATCGCCAGATGACGCACCGCCAGATGATGTGCCATCCGATTGGGCCGGCGATTCCACGAACGCCCAGCTCTGCGGATTTGCGGCGCGCACACCATGCTCCGACAGGAGTGTCAACGCAACCGCGGCGTCCTTTGCGGCAGCCTGCTGCGGTTGAGCAGTGGCCAGAACCGCGCGGGCGGCGCTGACCAACCCACGTGGGTCGGCGTCCAATCCGGCCAGATCATATTCGGCGAATCCCGCATGTGCCCCCACTGTGGTGAAAGGCGCCTGTTGCCGGTTGCGCGGATAGTATTCCGGCAGATACCCGAAGAGAAAGTCCGATGGGCTCATGCTGTCGTTCCATACCGCGCTGATCATGATTCGCCGTGCACGGGTCAGCGCGACCAGGAAGCTCTTCTTCTCGCCCGACAGCACAGCCGCGAACCGCGGATCATGACCGGTTTTGTCGCTTTCTTCAAGCGCTCCCCTCAGCACGAGCTCGGCAAGGTCTTCACCACCGAACATGGTGTTGCGCCCGGCGAGGTTCGGCCACACGTCTTGCTGGACCACCGGTATCCACGCATATTCCCAGTGGCGTCCGGCCGCGCCTGCCGGCGTGGTCAATGTCACCGCGTCTTCCACCGGCCCTATTTGGGCCAAGGAATCGGCCTGCACTTCCATGCCCCGAACCTGTGCCATGAATGACGTGACGTCTCGGCTGGCGGTGGAATCATCGGCGAACTGGAACAGGCGCATTGCCGCGTCCAGCCGGTCATTGGCCGTACGCCCTTCTGCCGTGTTGAATAATGCCGCACGCTGCCAGACCGGTGCCAGACCGGTGGCGTTCCACGCAACAGACAGCGCATAGCGCGGCTGTACGCGCTGGCTTGCCGGCAGCCGCTCCAAGCCGGAAGCAACGCTGCCCACCAGATGCCACAGGTTCGCAAAAGCGCGGGCCTGAGAGTCGTTGCCGAGCACCGCGTGGATGGATGCGAGCGCAGCCTGCGCCGGCGCGGCGGCATCATCAACGGCAAGCATCACGTATAGCGCGTCAACGCCAAAGGCCAAGTCATCGTCGGAGGGTTCACCGAGTATTTCGACAGACACTGGCGACGAAGTCACTGACGACGAAACCGCTGACGTCGAAACCACTGACGAGGATGTGTCACGACCTGTTTCATGCCGTGTTTCACGGTATGTTTCACGCAATGTTTCCCATGCCGTCGTCAGAGAGGTCAGCATGGCATCATCCGTGGCGAGATGCGCCAGCGACTCCAACGACCCCATGGCCGATTCGACCGGCGCAAGCCTTGCGGGACGCCCCTGACCGGGTCTGGCCCCGGCACTCACCAACGGGCCGTCCATCAACGTGGCCACTCTAGTCCTTACATATGCCGCGCAGGAAGCCAACGTCATCTGACATTCCGCCATTCCCTCGGCACGCAATCGGGCAAGCTCCACAAGCGCGAACAACCCCTGCACGAAAGTCTCGTCCTTCAAAGGACGGGTAACCGACGAATACCGCACCGGCACACCATCTCGGCGCAGTCGTTCGCCGAACAGCCGCACGGCGGCATTGTCGTGGGCGATGACCGCCATGTCGTTCCACCGAATATGCCGGTCAAGATGCGCCCGCTTGATGCGCCAGACCACATCATCCAGCTCCTCACGTGAGGATCGGTACAGGCCGGCGGTCACTGTGCCGTCCGACTGATAATTCGCTGCATCGACTCCGCCCAGTATGGCGGTCAGCTTGCCGGGACGCTCGGCCGGAGGCAGCGGCTCGTCTTCCGGCGAGGGAATCGACAGCGAAATACGAGACGCGATCACATCAGCCATCGTCATGTGCGACTGATCAGCGCCGGTACTGCCGCCAACCAGCTGTTCTTCCTTGGCTTTCAGCCGCCCTTCCACGGCACGGCGCATCAGATATTCCGGATACGATCCACGGAAGGTCTGCACCGATTCATCCGAGTTGCCGACCAGCACCAACTTGACGCCGGCATTCCCCAACTCCTCCAAGAAGCGCATGCCGGCCAGCGTGGTGTCTTGAACATCATCCACAACCAGCAGCCGGGGCAAGCCCAACGCCTCCATACGCATAGGCCGGCCGGAATCATCCGCATGATCGGCGGCGAATGCCTCATGCACCACACGAGCGCCTGCCACCAGCAAATACGAGGCATCCAAACGGTATTGCCCCGGATATGCCGCGCTTTGGGCTGCAATATATTCACGGCGCAACGCGAAAGCCAAACGCCATTGCACCGACAATCGCGTGTCCTCCGTCACGGCGTCCAAAAGACGTGGCTCTTCGTGAACGCCTACACCGAGCTCATCCAATCGGGCCAGCATATCGCGCAACTGGCTGATAAACGCATCTGAAATACCTCGAGTGAACCTATCCGCGCTGGTCGAGCCGCCTGCCGACGTCGGAGACGGTGAATCCGACCCTTGTTTCAAGAGGCTTGATTGTGCGGAAGCGGCCGAGCCGGGCATCTCGCCGGCACCGGCATCGCGTATGAGTTTCGCCCAGTCATCCTGGGCAAAGTAGATGCGTAGCAGATCACAGGTGCCGCAATCATCTCCCGCCACGGCATGGCGCAGATGCACGGCCATGACTTGACGCAGCAAAGCATCCTGTTCCGCACCGTTCAACAATCGAGGCGACGGCAATCCAGTTCCCTCGCGCGAAGCTGATATGGCCCGGAATGACACGGCACCCAGCGTGGTGACCGGCCTGGCCTGCACGGAAAACCCGAGCTCACGAATCACCCGATTGCCCAATGCGTCGGCGGCCACACGGCCGGATACGGCCATCACCACCTGCGCGCCACCGTAGCGGCGCAGCCCCGCCATCAACACCGATAAGGCGAATTCAGTTTTGCCGCTTCCAGGCGTGCCGACAATCAGCCTCGCCGCTCCATCACGGTCGATGCCGTCCAGCACTGTTCCAGGTTCAAGTCTCGTCATCATGGCTCCAGCCTAAACCCGACCGTCACAGAGGGAAAAATTTTACCGAACCCAACGAAGAATCGTACCCTTGACGGTATCCTGTAGAACGAATGCAGGGAGAGTGCATTTTCCAAGGAGGGAGGGAACAGATGGCCAATATTCCGATGAGGCCGCCGAAACTGCCCGGATATGATTTCGTCCAGATGTTGGGAAGCGGTGCCACCGCCACGGTGTACCTATATAACCAGCGTATGCCCGCACGCCCGGTGGCGGTAAAGGTCAGCGCCAAAACCCTTGACCCACGGGCCGCTGCCCTGTTCAACCGCGAGGCCAACTTCATGGCCAAGCTGTCATCCCACCCGTACATTCTGCCGGTATATGGTGCCGGCGTCACCTCCGATGGCCATGGCTACATCGTCATCGAATATGCGCCGGGCGGCACCTACAACAGCATCATGAAGGCCAGGTCCATGACCTGCGAGCAGGTACTCGACCTCGGCATCAAGCTGTCAAGCGCGCTGTTCACCGCGCATCGCAGCAATATCATCCATCACGACATCAAGCCCAGCAACATTCTCATCACCTCGAAGGGCTTGCCTGTTCTGGGTGATTTCGGTATCTCCACCGATGTGTATGACCGTACCGAAACCGGATTCTCGCCGCCGTGGGCACCGCCTGAAGTGCTTCAGCATCTGACCAATGGTTCGGAAGCCGCCGACATCTATTCACTGGCGGCCACCCTGTACGCCATGTTCGTCGGCTGCTCGCCATTCCAGCACGAATATCATCCGCGTTCGCAATCGGAACTGATTTCGCTGATCGTCAACCAGCCATTGCCTCGCCTCAACCGCCCCGATGTGCCGGCCGATGTGGAAGCGGTGCTGCGCCGGGCCCTGAACAAGGACCCCGACCAGCGGTACTACTCCGCGTTGGAGTTCGCACGTGCCATGCAGCGTGCGCAATTCGCATATTTCGGGCATGCCACTCCCGTTACCGTGAAAGGGGTGCCGGCCTACCCCAAAGACATCGAGCGTCGGTGCCGGGCCACGGACCAGCGAGATCAGATCACCCATTCGTCACGGCGATGGGTCAAACCGGTGGGCATTACCGTCAGTATACTTGCGGCGATCACCGCGGCGGCACTGATATTCGCCTTCGTGGTCGTTCCCCGCATGGACAGCGCCACCGGATCAGATACCAAACAGGTGGCGACGCCCGGCACCAAGGACGATGACAACAACCGCAATAATCAGGATGACGTGATCACCGATACCGCGAACGCCCAGATTCCTTCCCCGGAGAATCTGAACGGCACCTATGCGGCGGATGGGTCATCCGTGACGTTTACCTGGACGAATCCAGACCCGCAAAGCGGTGATGCCTATGCGTGGGCCATAGTGCAGGGCAGCAATACCGACCAGAGCGCGCAAACCGTCACAACGTCAGATCCCACGGTGACCGTCAACGCGCAGGAAGGTTCGCAGACCTGCATTCAGGTGTCCATTGTGCGCAAGAACCGCCAGATGTCCGTCAGCCCAGCCATCGCCTGTGCGGCCAAGCCGCAAGAGTGATCCGCTCGCCACTGCCGGGCATGCCACCTTGGCATTGCGTATCGCATCAGGCAGCACCCGGCAGTGGCGAATTCACCAAATGGGCAACAGGAACGGCAGGTATTGGAACCGTAAAGCGTTGTCATTACACCAGCAACCAGAGAAACCAGGGTTCAGGGAGTTCAGATGGCCACATCATCCCAGTCATACGGTCGTCGCCGACGCATCAGCGCGGCTCTGCGCCGCCTTATGCCCTCCGGAGGGCATACGTGGACGGTTCCCGCAATCACGCTCCTGCTGCTTCTGGGACTTGTTGCCGGCGCGGTGATCATGAGCACCGTCACACGCCGCCATGTGCAACTGGACGATGGCACCGTATGGGTCACTTCGCTGAAGAACCAGAAGGCCGCACGATTCAACGTAAAGAACAAGGAGGCCGACGCCGGCGTCCCCTCCTCCGCCCCACGATTCGACATCGCACAGCATAATGGCGACACCATCCTGACCGAAACGACCAAAGCCTCCACCATCAAGGCATCCACGGTCAGCACCGGTGTCAAGACCGACATCAAAGCCAACACCACCACTGTGGTCGGCGGGGATACCGTAGCCCTGATCAACGAGAAGACCGGCAATGTGTGGACCGGCTTGTCGGAAAACCTTGATTCTGTGACTCCCACCACTTCCGATCCGAAAATGAAGCTGGGCGAGGGCGGGCGCATCGTAGTAACCCACGATGGCAAGATCTACGGATACCGTCCATCCGACGGTATGGTGCTGCGTCTTGACAATCCCAGCAGCGCCAAGGCCAGAACCCTCGAATCGCTGACCGACGGCAAGCAGCAGACCGTTGAAAGCTTTACCGTCATCGGGAGCACGCCGGTAATCGCAACCGGCAAAACCGTCATATTCAAGGGCGGCCGCGTCGATGTCGACACGACCGGCACCCTCACCCTTCAGGAGCCTCCCACCGATGACGTACAGTCCGATTGGGTGGCCGCGGCATCACCGAGAGGCCTTGCGCTTATCCCGTTGAAATCCAATGCCAAGGCGAATTTCATAGCCAACGGGGGCAAGGCGAATCCGGCACGACCGGTATCGTCCAAGGGCTGCGTGTACTCGGCTTGGAGCCAGAAGGCCAGCAACTACATTCGCGCCTGCTCCCCCACGGATACCAGCGTCAAGCCGCAAACCCTCGAATCCGTCAATGCCACTTCCGAATTGGTGTTCCGCACCAACCATCGCCTTGTGGTGCTCAACGACACGGTTAACGGCAATGTGTGGAACCCTGAGGATTCCACCACAGTCATCAGAATACAGTGGAACAAAATACAGACCGAGCAGACCGGGAAAGAACAGCAGAACAACGACTCAGCCAACAACCACCACGACTTCTCCAAGACCTGTTCCGCGCAATCCGGCCAAATCAAAGCCGAGGATGATGAAATCGGCGCGCGAGCCGGTTCGGAACAGATTCTCGACGTGCTGCGCAATGACGAGCAGACCGATTGTTCCGTACTGAAAATCACCAAGGTTGGCGCACCAAACGACAAAGACGTCACCATTTCGCCGATTTACGATGGCCGGTATCTGCAACTCGATGCCTCCGCCGCATCCGCAGGCACCGTTACCTTTACTTACGATATTTCCGATGGCCGCGGCCAGACCTCTTCCGCCACGGTGACCGTAACCCTGAACGATGGCGGCAACCACGCTCCCGTACAGTTCGACACTCCTCCCGAGATCGATGTGGAGCAGGGAGCCAGTTATACCGCCAATGCGCTGAGCAGCTTCAACGATCCGGATGGAGACCCGCTCACTCTGGTCTCCGCGGTGGCCCAGAACACCGATCAGGTGCAGGTGTCCACCCGAGCCGACGGCCAGCTTACGTTCAACACCGGTGCGCTGGCGTCGGGACGTGTGGGCGTCGAGGTCACCGTCTCCGACGGCACGGCGACCGGCACCGGCATGGTGTATTTCTCGGTCAAGCCCGCGAACACCTTGGCCGCGGTCATCGACCCGGTAGCGAAAACCACCGTTCCCAACACGGATACCGTCGTCAAGCTGTCCTCTTACGTGCATGGCACTTCCTTGCAGCCGGCACAACTGACTCAGATGGATACGCCCAACGGCGCTTCGACGACCACCAATGCGGCGGATATGTCGTTGACGTTCAAGGCCACCAATCCCGGCACCTATTATGTGCCCTACACCATTACTCAAGGCTCGATTCCGGCCACCGGATTGGCTCGCGTCGAGGTGCAGCCCGCCACCGGCGAGGCCGCCAAACCGGTTGCCGCCAACGATGTCGCCCTGCTTGGCGCGGATAATACCGCCATTGTGGAGCCGCTCACCAATGACGTCGATCCGATGGGCGGCGTGCTATCCGTCACCACGGTGAGCGCACCGGCCGACTCCGGCATCAAGGTTGGTCTCGTCAGCCATAAGCGCGTGTATATCACTGCGCGTCAGGTGCCCACGAAACCCGTCGCCCTTACCTACACCGTGGCCAACGCCTCCGGAACCGCCAAGGGCACCATCGTGTTGCAGCCACCGGCTCTGACCACCTCGAATTCAGTGCCCAAGGCCAGCAATATCAATGCCCAGGTGCGTACCGGCGGCATCGTGTCCGTGGATGTGCTTGACCATGTGTCCTACTCGGATGGCACCACGGTCAAACTCAAGAACAACCTGCAATACGACAAGGAGACGTTCAAGGGCCTGGCTTTCGTCTCTGGAGACACGGTCCGCTACCAAGCATCCAGCGAGACCGGCAACTTCACCATCACCTATACGGTTGAAGACAATCTAGGCAATGTGGCTTCCGCCAATATCACCATTACCGTACATAAGAGCGACGCAGCGAGCAAGGCCATGCCAACCCCGCATGACGCCGAAGCGCAGGTTGCCGCCGGGCAGAAGGTCCGCATCCCCATCATGCTGACCGGCATAGACACGGATGGCGACGACGATCAGCTGTTGGGTCTGGGCAACAAGGCACCCACGCTGGGCCGCATATCCGAAGTCGGTTCCGACTACTTGGTCTATGAAGCGTATCCGGATTCGTCCGGCACCGACACCTTTTCCTATGCCGTGGAGGATTGGACCGGTCAGCGCGCACAGGCGCAGATCCGCGTGGGCGTATTCCAAGGATCGTCCGACTCCGGCGTATACGCCAGGGATGACGAAATCACGTTGAGGCCCAATACAGCCGCAACCGTGCCGGTCGCGCAGAACGACATCTCCGGCGACAACACCAATCTGACCGTCGACAAGCATGTCGAGGTCCAAGGTCTCGACGGGGTGAGCGTGAAAGACAATATGATCTCCTTCACCACGCCCGGCAGCGCCACCACCGCCTATATCGCCTATACGGTCAAAGACAAGGCCGGCTTGTCCGATACGGCCACCCTCACGGTAAACGTGGATCCGAATGCCGCCATCGAGCCGCCTACCGCCTACGACTATCGTGTGCCGTCCGCCGCCACCATCGATAAGAAGTCCGTGGATGTGGATGTTTCCCAGTGGATCGCCAATCCTTCCGGCACAGCCAATGAGCTCAAGGTCGGCGTGCATCCCTCCGCCAGCGCTCACGCTCACGTCAAGGGCGGCGAGCATTCGACCACCATCACCGTTGACCTGACGTCACAGGCGCGAGCCGTGCCTTACACGGTGACGAATACGAAATACAACATCACCTCCACCGCGTTCATCCAGGTACCGGCCTATGGTGTCTTTCCGCCCACGTTGCGTCCCAAGGCACCGGAATTGAAGGTCAATTCGCGCGAAACCATTGAAATCAACATCAATGACTATGTTCGCGTCGGCGCCGGCAAGGAACCGTATATCGAAAGCGCTGATTCCATCAGCGCCACCAAGGCTTCCAACTCCGATTTCTACGTGAACGACAAGACCCTGAAGTTCACTGCTGCAAAAGACTACGCAGGCCCCGCCTCCATTACCTTTACCGCTGTGGATGGCAAGCAGGGATCGGATAAGACCAAGATCATCAATTCCGCAGTGATCACTCTCCAGATCACGGTGATAGGCCGCGATGTGCCGCCGCCCACGTTCTCGTCCTCCACTATTGATGTCGAGGCGGGCGCGGACCCCAAGACCGTTGATCTGGCGGCGCTCACCCATGCACCGTCCGGCGTGTATGACGACGAAAAGCAATACACGTATTCCGGCGGAAGCTCATCGTCCAGGCAAATCACCGCGAACCTGTCCCGTTCCGGTAGCTTGCAGGTTTCCGCCACCAAGGATGCCGCTCCTGGCACCACCGCGTCCATTCCCGTGCAAATCGCATACGGCGCGGGCACCGTGAATGCCGGTGTGACCGTGCGCGTAGTGTCTTCGACCCGTCCGCTGGCACACGTCGGCAACAAGACGTTGAAGATCATGGCCGGTGCCAGCGATGTCGTGAACGCGCTTACCGGCGCGTACAATCCGTTCCCCGATTCCTCGCTGACCGTCATCAGCTGCAAGGCGGATGACGCCGCCAAACTCACCATCGCCGGATGCGATGCCTCCGGAAACGTCACCATCGCCGTCGCATCCGATGTGGGTGCTTCCACGAATACCGTGCTCGTCACCGTGCAAGACGGCACCAAGTCCAAGGATCGTGAAGTCACCGCATCGATTACCGTGTCCGTGATCGACAAGCCCGAGCCGCCACTGCTCTCTCCCGTAGCCGGGGAACCGCAGGACAGCGCGGTCAGCCTCACATGGACGCCCGGTGCCGCCAATGGCAGCCCGATCACCAACTACAAGGTCAGTTGGACCGGTGCCGTCACCGGAGAGAAGGATTGCGGTACCGTCACCTCATGCCAGGTCACTGGTCTGAAGAACGGCAAAACCTATTCCTTCACCGTCGCCGCGCGAAATGACGTCGGCTGGTCCAAGCCGTCCACCGCCGTCGAAGCCACACCGGACAAGGTGCCGTCCGCTCCCACCGATGTTACGGTCACAGGTGGCAATAAAACCGCCAAGGTGACGTGGAAAGCGCCGAGCGGTGATTTCAGCGCCGTCGACAACTATTCAGTGACCGTCACCGGTGCAGGTGCTCCGCAGACCAAGGAAACCGGCAATACGGCCACCGAGCTGTCGTTTACGTTCAACAACAACGACATTTCCGATGGCACCGCCATTACGGCGACCGTCAAAGCCCATAACAAAATCAATTGGAGTGCCGAGTCCGCCGCATCGCCGTCAGAGAAGATCTGGGGAGACCCGGATGCGCCGAACATTGCGTTGTCGAACGACGACACCACGGTAACGGCGAAAGTCACTCTCGGCAATAACCGCAATGCCGGCTGCCGGCGAATTTCCTTGGGAGGAGACGTCAAGGACACCATCGATTGCAGTGACAGTGGCGCTACGTTCGATATCAATGAGAACGATTTGAACACCCGGGAAATCACCGTAACGGCCACCGTGGTGCCGCAGCGCGATGCTTCCTCCGGCACGGGCAAGAGCAGCTTTGTCCCGCAGTACAAGGTCCAGCCGCCCACTGACGTCTACACCACCGGATCCGGCAGTACATGCACCGTGCATTGGACCAAGCAGGGACATGCGCAGTCCTACAGCGTGACTGCCGATGGCATCGATTCCGGTACAGCTACTAACCGGAACTCACTCGACTTCCGAATGAGTCCTTGGGCCAAATGCAACACCGCATCGGTGCAACAGGTGTTCAACGGCGCTACCAGCGACGCCGTCACCGGAGGCCCGCACAATGGCGCTCCTTACACCTATGAGAAGAAGGCTGTAATCAACAAACCGCAGGAGCTGCGCTGGTCAGACAACGCTCACGTCATTAACGTCACCGGCGGTTCGGTTGATGTCTATGGCAAGCCGGCCACTGTACAAATCATCATCAATGGTCAACCGTTCACGTGGAACTCCGGCCAGCCATTGGACGTCACCGACTTGGCCGTGGCCGCCGATGGCAACTACGCGTGGAGCGTCAAAGTCACCGGCGGGCCGGGATACTCCGGTCTCGACAACACTGCGGACGGAGACAGCGTCGCGGGCACACGCCCCTCTGGCTCCTCGGAGGGGACCGAATCGCTCAAATCCGGTACCGATGTCATCACTTTGGCCAAGAACCCCTGGATTCTTGGTTTCGGCAATACCCCAATATCGTCAACCACCATTCACAAGCAGTAGGAGAACATCCATGAGCGAGAACATCGACGACGCGACGCAGTTGTCTGACACGACCCGTCTGTCCGACAGCACGCAGCTATCCGACGCCACGCACTTGTCCGACGCCACGCACCTGGCATCCGCACCACACACCGGCACGACCCCAAGCACCGCGTCGGTGCCGCAGCCCGTTGCGCTGCCTAACCTGCCGCAGTGGCCGTCACAGGCGTCGTCAGAAAAGCCGTCTCCTACTACTGATGCCGCCTCCATCCCTGCGGGCGATGACAGCACCGTGCTCAAGCCGCGCAAGGGATCGACGCCAGCCATCCCGCAGCAGGCCACCGCGCAATCCCAGCCGCAATCACAGCCGCAGCGTCAGTCGAGCAAAGCCGCGCAAGCAGCCGCATCGGCACTGCCCGCCAGCATCAATTCCGGACTACTGCCCCAGCCCACGGCTCAGGTCCGGGATTTCCAGCAGTCCTTCAATGCGCTGGTCGAAAATGTCTCCAAGGTGGTTATCGGCAAGACCATCCCTATCAAGCAATGCGTCACCGCACTGATGGTCGGTGGCCATATTCTGCTTGAAGACAACCCCGGCACCGGTAAGACCCAGTTGGCCCGAGGCTTGGCCAATTCCATTTCCACCGGTTTCAAGCGTGTTCAGTTCACGCCCGATCTGCTGCCTTCGGATGTGGTGGGTGTGACTTTCTACGATCAGAAGCGCGGAGAATTCGAGTTCCGCGAGGGACCGATTTTCGCCTCCATCGTGCTGGCCGATGAGATCAACCGTGCATCGCCGAAGACGCAGTCCGCACTTCTGGAGGTTATGGAAGAGCAGAAAGTCACCGTTGACGGCGTCACCCATGATGTGCCGCAGCCGTTCATCGTGATCGCAACCCAGAACCCCATCGAGCAGCTCGGTACCTATAAGCTGCCTGAGGCGCAGATGGACCGATTCCTTATCAAGACGTCGATTGGCTACCCGGGCCATGATGTGTCCGTCGATATTCTCAAGCAGGTCGATATCACCGACCGTGCGCAGACCATTTCCCCGGTGCTGAGCGGTGACGATGTCATGCGGCTGCGTCAGGTGGCCACCGAAATCTATGTGGATGATGCGATTCGTGAATACATCGTCAGGCTCGTCGAGGCGACCCGCCACAACGAGAAGATCACGGTCGGCTCCTCCATGCGTGGCGCTTTGGCACTGACCCGATGCGCCCGTATCTGGGCCGCGGCCGATGGCCGTGCCTACGTGGTGCCGGATGATGTCAAGGACCTTGCAGTGGCCGTGCTCGCACACCGTATCACGCTGACTCCGGAAGCCACCTTCGATGGCGCGACTCCGGAAAGCCTGATCACACAGGTGCTCGAAGACGTTCCCTCCCCCACCATCGGTTCCTGATAGGGCCTGGAAAGGTATCCGACCATGGCATCTGCATCCGCCTCATTACGCCGTCGCCGGCGCGCTGAACGCATGTTCAAGCGCGCGGTAAGACGCATCAGACGGTTCTTCGCATCCTACGTCTCGCCCTTGGGCTGGGCGGTAACGGGCACAGGCATCGCATGTCTTATTGCGTTCCTGCCTCTGGGCTGGCATGAGCTGCTCGTATTCGGCATCGTGGCGATGGTGATGATGCTCGCGGCAATCGCGCTTTCCCTCGGCAACACACGCTTCCACGCGTCCATCGCCGTATCCAATCATCGCGTGACCGTGGGAGACACCGTATCCGTTATCGTCGGCATCGACAACACCGGCAGAACGCCGACGACCACGGCACGCGGATATCTGCCAATCGGCGATGCGCGTGAACGATTCAACATCCCCATGCTGGCTCCCGGGCAATCCAAGCAAACCGATGTGGAGTTCCGTACCGTATCGCGCGCAATACTGCCCATCGGCCCGTTGCGCATCCGCAAGGGAGACCCGTTCGGCCTGGTGCGTCACGAAAAGGAGTTGGCCGACCGCATCACCGTATTCATCCATCCTCGTACCGTGCGTCTCGATACCCTGAATGCCGGCGTGCCCCGCGATCTGGAAGGCCAACCATCCGGCCAGATCGTGGATGATGATCTCGACTTCTACGGATTGCGCGAATACGAGCCGGGCGACGACGTGCGTAACGTCCACTGGCTGAGCTCCGCGAAAACCGGCACGTTGATGATTCGCCAATATGAGGCCACGCGCCGCACCGACACCTCGGTGACCATCAGCGTGAACCCGGACGAATACGTCAACGGCGAGGAATTCGAGATGGCGGTGTCCATCCACTCCTCCATCGGCGTCAAATGCCTGCTGCAGGATCGTCCATTGTTCTGCCACGCGGGCAACGCGCACGGCCAGCCGCGCAACGCCATGGAGTTCCTCGACAACGCCAGTGCCATAGAGCCTGATCGTGAGGATAATCCGAATCTCGCCGAGGGCACGCTGAAGCACAGTCCTGATGCTTCGTTCTATTTTTTCACTGTTGGATCGCTGAAAGACATCGAGCAAATCAAGCGCATGACCTTGGCCTTGCCCCGATCGGCCAGCTGCGTGGTATTGCAGGCCAGCGCCGGCGCCAATCGCGGCATCAGAAGATTCGCCAACTTCACATTGGCCACCATCGGCGACCTCGATGATCTCCCGCTGATCATGGGGGTGCTCGCATGACCTTCGACCAGTCCAGTATCACCAATACCAATACCGCTGCGTACGCCGGATCGAGCGGCACATACACCGGCACTTCCTCCGGCACGTACACCGGGACCTCCACCACCACCGGCTCCTGGGCCGACTCCACACATTCGGTTATCTGGATGACCAGAGGCAATGTGCTTCGCGGCATGGGCCTCAGTCGCCAGCCGTGGGGCAAACGAATCGCCAGCCTCGTACTCATAGCGGCGATGATGTTGCTGGCGCAAGCCAATCTCATCGACGTGTACGGCGGCGTGGCCACTTGGGCGATTGCCGCTGTACCGGCCACCTTGCTGGGCGCGATCATCGCTCTGGCGGGCATGTTGCCGGCGTTGCGACTGTGGTGGCAAATCGTGTTTCTGGCGTTTGCCCAATTCATCATCGGCCCGGTGGTAACGCTGAGTTCCACTACGTCCCATTACGTGATTCCCACCTTGAAGACCTTGAGTTCAGGTTGGGAAATGACGTTTGGCTCGTTCAAGTACATTATTTCCGTCGATCCGCCTCTGGGCACGCAAGACGGCGTGCTGATGGCGGTATGGACCATCGGCCTGTGGCTTACGTTCTTCACCGGCGTGTTTGCCATTAATGCCAACGCATGGTTGTCTCTGGTGGGAGTGCTGCCCCTTGCGGCGGCCGTGGCCGTATGTGCCCTGCTGGGCACAGACAGCGGCTGGCAACGCGCCATCTGCGGTATTGCCTTTGCCTTGCTGCTGATTATCTGGCTGTCTTGGCGTCTTGAACTGCTGGAAGGGGGGCGCTGGATATCCGCGCTGATCATCGTCGTGCTCGCTGCCGGCCTTGCTTTCGGGGGCACGTTGCTGGTGCCACAGGACCGTTTCGTGCTGCGTGACCGCTACGATCCGCCGTTAAGCCCCTACGATTACACCAGCCCGCTCAGCGGCATGCGATCCTATATCAAGGACCACAAAAAAGACGTGTTGCTGACCGTTCATAATCTGCCGGCCGGAACACCGGTCAAACTTGCGGTGATGGATCGATTCGATGGCACAGTATGGAACCTGTCCGATTCTTCCGAAGCCACGGACTCCTCGAATTATCATCGCGTGGGCACCACGATCAAGGCGGATGAGCAGGGTAAATCCTTCACTGCGACCTTCACCGTCGATCAGGAACTGACCGACACCTGGCTGCCGCTGGCGGGAGCGGCCACTGGCGTGAGCTTCGCCAACGATGCCGACAACGGCAATGACACGTTTTACTACAACACGGATACCGATTCCGCCATTATTCCCGCCGGCACGCGTAAAGGCCTCACCTATACCGAATCCGGCATTATCGCCCGCAAGCCCACCGATAAGCAGATCAGCAGTGCGGCTGCGGCCCGCATCACCCAACCAGAAGCCCAGGATGTTCCCGATTCGGCCAGCAAACTGGCCACGTCCATTGCCGGCGGGCAGTCCTCGGGCGGTGCCGCAGCCACGGCGTTGGCTGACACATTGAAAGACTCCGGATGGTTCTCTCATGGACTTGAAGGCGACCATCCCTCCGATGCCGGCCATGGCAACTACCGCATCAACAAGCTGCTGGCAGGCACGGCCATGGTGGGCGACTCCGAGCAATATGCCTCCGCCATGGCACTGATGGCTCGTGATCTGGGACTGCCCTCCCGTGTGGTCCTGGGATTCCTGCCGAAAAACGAGGATGGCGAAATCACCGATGCCCGCACGGAGAAGACTTCAGGCAATGGCACCAAAATCGAATTCACCGGCAATGATGTGACCGCTTGGGTGGAAATCAAATTGCAAGGCCTGGGATGGGTGGCGTTCTATCCGACGCCCAAGGAGACCAAGGTGCCTGATGAAAACCAGAACCTGACGCCGCCGAATCCGCAGACACTGGTCCGGCAACCACCAGTGCCGTTGACCGACCCGCTGCGCGATCAGACGCAGGCCAAAGGCCAGAGTTCGTTGGCCGGTACCGACGCCGATGATTCGCCGACCAACCTGTTCTGGGTGCGGTTCTGGCGAGTTACTCGTGCGGTAGCCATCTATGGAAGCCCCCTGTGGACTCTGCTCATCGTTTGCGGACTAATCCTGATATTTAAAGCTGCATTGCTGGCACGTGCACGACGGCACGGCAGTCCGAAAGCCCGTGTGGCAGCGGGGTGGAATGCCATACACATACTTGCCGAGCAAAGCGGCATCACAGCCAAGGGCACTCGTCGCGATCAGGCCGGCGCAATCGCCCGTCAGCTCGGCACGGACGATCAGGCACTGATTCAACTCGGTCGGGAAGCCGACTACGCCACGTTCTCGGGGCAAGACATTGCATCGGGCCAAGCCACCACATATTGGAATGGAGTCGACCGGTTGCGCAAGGCAATGCTCGCTTCTTTGCCGCGTTTCAGGAGGATACGTACACGGCTTTCGCTGAAAAGCGTGTCTATATTGGCAAATAGACACACAGCAAAGCCGCATACAGCGCGAGTCAAGCGCAAGCATAAGAAGGGAAAACGTCATGACCACAGGTTCCATCCGTGTCGCGATGACCAGTGACGTGGGTCTTAGGCGCAAAAACAACCAAGACAGGAAGCCGTGGACGCCTTGGTGGCGGCCGCGCTCGATGCGGGCGGAACCGACAATATCACTGTGATTGTGGCCGATATGCCACTGACCGAACCCGAACATCACGCGTTCAGCGCTTTTAAACTGGACGAGGGCGAGGACATTGGCGCCATTGAAGACGCAACACTGCAAACACTACGGACTATACGTTCGGCATAACCGAGCGAACATAAGGAGGTAATCCCATGGTTGATTATGATGCTGCGGTCGCTGCCGTACAGGATCCGAACGCGGACCCGATTCTGTTGGCAAAAATCGCCTACGAGAATCCGGAATTCGGCGCAAACGTCGCCGTGAATCCGCGTTGTTATCCCGGCTTGAAGCGTTGGATCGCCGAATTCGGCGATGAGCGTGCCCGCGAAACCCTGGCACAATACGGGTTCACCGCCGACGCATTCGGCGGCCCGGTTCAGGATCAGGAGGCTCCGGAACAGGCGGCCCAGCAGGCTGCCGAGCAGCAGGCTGCAGACGCTTACGCCGCCGACCAGCCCGCCACGGCTCAGCAGACTGCCAAAGACCAGTACGCCGCCGCCCAGCCCGCCGCCGTCCAGTCTGCCGCCGACCAGTACAACGCCGCCCAGCCCGCCGCCGACCAGTACGCGGCCCAGCAGCCCGCGGCTCAGGCGGCATTCGAGGAGCCTGTGGCCACCAATCCTTATGGCTTCACCGCCGAACAGGCCCTGACCACCACCGACCAGATGCAAATCGCCCAGATTGCCCAGTACGCGCCTGAACTACGCGCCTGCATCGCACGTAATCCCAACACCTATCCGGCACTGATCGAATGGCTGGGCCAGCTCGGCGACCCGGCAATCAACGCCGCTCTGGCTTTTCGTCAGTGAAAGGACGGCATCATCATGGCCAAACTTCCCTACCCTCCAGCACCTGAACTGGGTTGGTATTCCGACGATCCGGTGGGAGGCACCCCGGATTCCGCAGTTGGCACAGCCGAACCGCAGAACGACTATGGGCAGCCCAGCTCTGCGGAAACCGCGGCCAATACCGCTTTTGCGGCAGAGCCTGCCGCCACTGCCGCTACCGCCGCCGCTGAGCCCGCTGCCACCGCTCCGGCAGACACCACACCGCACGCCGCCGAAAACGACATCGAGGATTGGGACGGCACCGTGCTCTCCTCCTCGTTCACGTCCAAGGCACCGAAGAAGACGTACCTGATGCATAACGATGTCACCGGCCAGACCATTGTGATCGATAAGAGCACGTTGCTGGGCCGCAAGCCTTCCATGGATGTGCCGCAAGGTGCCAAGGCGGAGCGTATCGAAGACCCGACCCGCACCACGTCCCGCAACCATGCCGCCATCAGCATCGACACCGATGGCGCGCTGTGGATCGAGGACTACGGCTCGTTGAACGGCACCTACATCATCACCAATGGCCATGAGACCCAAGTCACCAAGGGCACAACGCTCAAGCTCAGTGCACCTTCAACGGTGCGTATTGGTGATCAGTTCTTCCAGTTCACCGAAAAACAGGCCTGAGTAATCAAGCAACGAGCGGCTGCCTGCTCTTGTTCAACAGGAAAATCACAATGGCAAATATACGGATGGCCCGGAACTGATATAGTTCCGGGCCATCTTATTGCGATTAACGCAAGATCTGAGTCCTAGAAAGGACATCCTTTCTAGGACCCTCTCGCTTACTCCTCGATGTCAGGCTGACCGCCCTGATCGGAGTAGAAATCATCCGGGTTGAAGTCGTCGCCGAGCTTCAGATCGCCGAACTCGAGATTCGAGAAGTTCAGGTCGGACAGGTCGGCGTCGGAGAAGGTCGCGTCGCCGAGATCGCCATCGCCGCCCAGACCGAAGTTCGGGTAGATGGTGTCGCGGATGGCCTTGTCGGGCTCGACCACGGCGTTGCGGTAGCGGGCGAGGCCCGTACCGGCCGGGATGAGCTTACCGATGATGACGTTCTCCTTGAGGCCCTTGAGGTCATCGACCTTCTCGGAGAGCGCGG
>ENA-OXVN01000009-OXVN01000009.1-human-gut-metagenome-genome-assembly--contig:-NODE-9-length-43043-cov-19.0882_pt1 | contig 43043 bp, 37 predicted proteins | sample MGYA00249251_ERZ652698 | MGnify/ENA primary metagenome ERZ652698 (study PRJEB26925, sample SAMN05826886) | human gut metagenome | biome: ENVO:2100002; feature: ENVO:00000062; material: ENVO:00002003...
GCGAGCAGAAGTAGTCGATGTTTTCGGTGACGGTCAGTTCGTTGAACACGGCCACATTCTGCGGCACGATGCCGATACGGCGCTTCAGCGCGTATGAGGTCGGCGTCATCGGCTGGCCGAATACGCGGATCGTGCCCGAATCGTAGGTGAGCAGCGCGAGGATGCAGTTGATCGCCGTGGTCTTGCCGGAGCCGTTCGGCCCGAGCAGGCCGAAGATCTCGCCTTGCGTCACGTCGAGGTCGAAATAGTCGAGCGCCACCATGTCACCGTAGCGTTTGACCAGTTGACTGACATGCACGGCCGGCACTGCGCCGGGTGCCACATCGCGTCCGGGGGCTGTGTTGTCGGTTGCCATAGCCGCTCCTTTCTTTGATGATTACATCATCCCAAGAGAGTGTCGGCGATCGCCACCTGCAAACGTCACGACTTGGCCGCGCACCCGTGACATTTGTCATCATTTCACGGCGCCACTTGCCCCCGCTAGCGGGGCGGAGCACGCTATACCCGCTCGGTTGGGAAAGAGTGCCGCCAGATGAGTTTGCGCAGTTCCTCTATGCCGAGGATCACGAACGGGATGCAGCACAGGTATACGCAGTCGTCCCAGCCCAGGGGCGCGGTGTGGAACACGGTCTGCAATACCGGCACTTCGGTGATGAGCACGAGCAGCACGATCTCGGTCACGATGCCGATGTTGATGGTCCGGTTGGAGAACAGACCCATCGTCAGGGAGCCGCCACGCGGATTATCCACCACGATTGGCATGTTCGTGGAGTTCCTTCCACCGCTAGACTGGTATTGAAACGAATGACGATCCGGGAGGTGCCATGCGCGTGTTGGCCGAGGAGGGTGTTCTGCTCGCGTTGGGCACCGTGCTCGCCGTGATGACCGGGATCCGCACCGATGCCGTGTTCATCGCGGGGCTTCTGCTGGCCGTCTCCGTCACCGGACTGGTCGAATGGCTGCATGCCGATGAACGATGGCCGTGGTTGCCTTGCGTGGCGTATCTGATCGTCGCCGCGGCGGTGCCCGCATGGTGCTCGTTCATGCCGCTTGTCGCCTACGATATGGCGCGTCTGGCTGCCGCAGGGCGCCCTTCGCGGCTGGTGACGGCCGTGCGCTGGCTATGGGTGTTGCCGTTTGCGGCGCTGTGGTTCGTCCGCGTGTCACATGCCGGTGTCGCGGCCGGAGCCGCAGATGCCAACAGCCATATGCAGGCGCTGGCTCTTACGTTGACCGCGTTGCTCGGATTCGTCGCGGGACGGTCCCGCGAGGCTTCGGATGGGAATCGACGTGCGCTGCTGCACGCTCAGGATATGGCCCGTGAAGCCTCCCGTTCCGTCCGCTCGCGCATCGCCGATATCGATGAGGAGCGCGCGCAGTCGGTCCGCATGGCGACGCTCGGCGAACGCACGCGTATCGCCCGCGAGATCCACGACAATGTGGGGCACCTGCTGACTCGTGCGATCATGCAGGCGCAGGCCGGCAGGGCCGTGGCCGAGGCGACCGATGACGAGGTCGCGGCCCGTGGATTCACCACGCTGGGCGAGACCTTGGACGATGCGATGACGATGGTGCGCCGCTCGGTACATGACCTTGAGGATGATGGCACCGATTTCGCCGCGCAGATCGAAGCCGCCGTCGCCTCATTCGACGGCATCTCCCCGGACTTCTCGGTGTCGTTGGCGAACGACGTCGGCACGGCTCCGGCCCCGGTGTCACGCTGCTTCGCGACGGTGATTCGCGAGGCGCTGGCAAACGTCGCGCATCATAGCGAGGCCCATGAGGCGAGCGTGACGCTGCGTGATTTTCCGACATTGTGGCAGTTGGTCGTCCAGGATCCAGGGCCCGCGATCCGCGCCCGTGATGCCCGCGGGCGGCGCCGGACGGACGGGGAGCCGCCTCGCGGCATGGGACTCACCGACATCGAATCGCGCGTGCGCTCAATCGGCGGAACCGCCCTGTGCGGCCCGTATGATGGCGGATGGCGCGTGTTCGTGTCCGTGCCGAAGCAACGTTGGCATGCATCCCCGGGATCTTGCGCGAAAACAGACCAGCCAGCATTCATGAAGACGACTGCCGGCACATTAGGGAACAGGGGGAAGCTATGAGAATCGCGATCGTGGACGACGACCCGATCGTCTGCCAGTCGCTGGAGACGATCCTGACCGCCACCGGCACCGCCGACGTGCTATGGAGCGTCAACGACGGCGGCGCGGCGATTCGCAGGTATTTCGAGTCGCCGGAGAATCATCCGGATATCCTGCTCATCGACATACAGATGCCCGGCATGAACGGGCTGGATGCCGCGCGGGAGATCCTGACGAAGGATCCGGCGGCACGCATCCTGTTCCTGACCACGTTCTCTGACCAGGCCTATATCGAGCAGGCGATGCGGCTCGGAACGAAAGGCTATCTCATCAAGCAGGATGTGGCGGCGATCGCACCCGCCCTGCATGCGGTGATGGCCGGTCAGGTGGTGCTCGGCGCCGACGTGATCGGCAAACTCACCGGGCCGACGGCCGGTGCCGGATGCAAGGGGCCGGACGACGCCTCGGACACGGCCGGCGACGGCATCCCGCACGGCCGTCGTACGTCTGATGGCATCGATCAGCTGCTGAACGAACGAGAGCGTGACATCGCGGCGCTCGTCGCCGAGGGACTCGACAACCGCGACATCGCCGCCAAACTGTATCTGAGCGAGGGCACCGTGCGCAACCGCATCAGCGCGATGCTCGACAAGCTTGCTCTGACCAACCGCACCCAGCTCGCCATCGCGTGGTTCAACACCCACCGTTAGGCGGCATTCCCGTCCAACGCCGTGGCCGGGACGGGGGGGGGAACCGCTCTCAGCTGTTCTCCATGACGATGTTGTCGACGACATCGGCGACATGCTCGCAATCGTCGGTGCACAGCTCCAGATGCACGTACACCTCGTGCCAGGCGAGCACCTGCAGCGGGTCGGTGCAGGTGGTGTGCAGGCGGCGCATCGCCTCTACGAACAGGCGGTCCGCGTCCTGCTCGATCTTGTTGATGAAGAACACCTGCTCGCGCAGGGTCTTCGACCGCTTGAACCGGGGCAGCTCGCCGATCAGCTCCGCCATCTTCCCGCATGAACGCTCGACCATGTCGACCAGGTCCAGCGCATCGGGTCGGATCTCCAGCACGTTGTCGTAATACATGCGGTGCAGGGCGCCTTCGATGCGGTCGGTGACGTCATCGAGCACGCTGCTCAGCCGCGCGATGTCGTCCCGGTCGAACGGGGTGATGAATGCGGTGACCAGCTCGTCCATCATGCCGTGACGGACCTCGTCCGCCGCCTGTTCGATGCGATGCATCTCGTCGAATCGTTCCAGCAGACGATCCGGTTCGTAATGGTGCATGACTTCCGACAGCAGATGTGCTGCCTGGCATGCATAATCGGCGCTCTGCTTGAATCCGTCGAAATAGAACGAATCGTTTTTCCTCGCCATATGCTGATCCTTTCTTGAAACGATGACTGATGCCGTGTGCCGGAGCGGTGTCAGAACACCAGCATGAACAGTTTTGCCATGACGTAGCTGATGATGCCGCAGCCGGGGAACGTGAACACCCAGGTGAGCATCATGTCGCGCACGACGCCGAAGTTGATCGCGGACAGCCTGCGCACCGCTCCGACGCCCATGATGGCGCTGGTCTTGGTGTGCGTGGTGGAAACGGGGATGCCGAGCACGGTCATCACCAGCAGGCACAGCGCACTGGACAGGTCCGCGGAAAAGCCTTGGTATTTCTCCAGCCGGACCATGTCCTGCCCGACGGATTTGATGATGCGCTCCCCTCCCACGCTGGTGCCGACACCCATGATCGTGCTGCACAGGATCATCAGCCACACTGGGATGATCACGCCTGCGACACCGGTCTGCCCGCTGCAGAACGCCATGCCGAGGAACAGGACGCCGATGAATTTCTGGCCATCCTGCGCGCCGTGCATGAAACTCATGGCCGCGGCCCCGACGATCTGCGCATACGTGAAGAATACGTTGGCGCGCCTGCGGTCAAGCCCCGCGCAGATCAGCGTCACCAGCTTGCACACGATCCAGCCGATGCCAAATCCGAGCAGGAGGCTGGCCGCGAGACCATACAGCACTTTGACCCACTCCCCCATGTTGATGCCGCCGATGCCATCCTGGATGGCGATGGCGGCGCCGGAAAGGCCGGCGATTAGGCTGTGGCTCTCGGACGTGGGGATGCCCAGCAGCGACGCGCCCACACTGTAGACAACGATGGAGAACAGCGCCGCGCACAACGCAATCAGCGCGGCGTTCGTGTCGCCGCCGAAATCGACCATGTTGCTGATGGTGGACGCCACCGAGGCGTTCAGCTGCGTCATGATGAACACACCGAAGAAATTGAGCACCGCGGCCATGATCACCGCCGGACGGATACGTAGGCATCTGGTGGTGACGCAGGTGGCGATGGCGTTGGGGGCGTCGGTCCAGCCGTTCACGAAAATGACGCCGAGCGTCAGCAACGTGGTGATGGCCAGCGCCGGATTCGAACATACCTGTTGGATGAAATATGAGAATGATACATCCAAGAGAGTCATCACCTTCTTCTTCGAGGGACCGTCATGCGGTGGGTCGCATTCAGCGGACGTCTTGATTATATATGGAGATGACTACGTAGTGTGGATTTACCCGTCGTGTCATGACGACTTGTCGGTTTGTAGGCGATGACCATTCTCACGAGCGATATTGTCGCTTGGTGGAGCCTGACGAAAAAAGGGCTTCCGGATTGCTCCGGAAGCCCTTTCAGCTCAGATCCTGATAAGAATCAGGCGATCATCACTCGTTGTCGCCAGCGGTGGCGGCGGTGGCGGTGACGGCGCCCTTCTTGTCGGTCTTGACGCCCGAGTACACCCAGTCGGTGTAGTCCGGGTGGTCGTAGCCCTTGTCGACCGCGAACTGGAACGCTTCCTGACGGAAGTCCTCCAGCTTCTGGATCTCGTCGGCGTACTTGTCGGCGTCGATCATGCGCAGGGCTTCGGCGGTCAGCTCGTAGCGATCCAGCTCGTTCACGCGAACCATGTCGTACGGGGTGGTGGTGGAGCCCTCCTCCTCGTAGCCGTGGACGTTGAAGTTGTCGTGGTTCGGGCGATCGTAGATCAGGCCACGCACGTCGTGGGCGTAGGAGTGGTACGCGAACAGCACCGGCTTGTCGGCGGTGAAGATGTCGGCGAACTCCTCGTCGGTCAGCGCTTCGTCGTTCTCCTTGGCGGACTGCAGGGAGAGCAGATCAGCCACGTTGACGACCTTGAACTTGATGCCCAGGGCCTTCAACTTGTCGGAAGCGGCCATGATCTCCTGGGTCGGGACGTCGCCGGCGGCGGCGAGCACGACCTGAGCCTCATCGTTGGTCTTCGCGGTGGAAGCCCAATCCCAAGCGGCGGCACCCTTGGCGAGCTCGGCACGAGCCTCGTCCAGGGTCAGCCAGGTGGCAGCGGGCTGCTTGCCGGCGATGATGGCGTTGATCTTGTTGGTGGACTTGTAGCACTTCTCGGCGATGGCCAGCAGCATGTTCGCGTCGGTGGCGAAGTAGATGCCGATGACGTGGTCGTTGTGGAAGCACTTGTTCAGCAGGACGGAGGTGACACCCGGATCCTGGTGGGAGAAGCCGTTGTGGTCCTGACGCCAGACGTGGGAGGAGACCAGCAGGTTCATGGAGGCGATCGGCTTGCGCCACGGAATCTCGCGGACGGTAGCCTCAAGCCACTTGGCGTGCTGGTTCAGCATGGAGTCGATCACGTGGACGAAGGACTCGTAGGAGCTCCAGATGCCGTGACGGCCGGTCAGCAGGTAGGCCTCGAGGAAGCCTTCCATCTGGTGCTCGGACAGCTGCTCGACAACCTGGCCGGAGACGCGCATGTGCTCGTCGACCTCGTCGGAGATGTAGCCGGCATCCCACTGCTTGTTGGTGACTTCGTAGGAAGCCTGCAGACGGTTGGAAGCGGTCTCATCCGGTCCGAAGATGCGGAAGTCGCGCGGGTTGTTCTTGATGATGTCGCGGGTGTAGGCGCCCAGGGAGCGGGTGGCCTCGAGCTGGCCCCAGCCGTGGCCGAACTCGGCCACTTCCTTGACCTCGTAGTCCTCGAGGTTCGGCAGCTTCAGGTCATCGCGGATCACACCGCCGTTGGCGTTCGGGTTGGCACCGATACGCAGCTCGCCCTTCGGCATGAAGGCGAGGACGTCGTCCTTGACGGCGCCATTGGCGTCGAACAGCTCTTCCGGCTTGTAGGATTCGAGCCAGTTCTTGAGGACCTCGAAGTGGGCCTCGGTGTCGCGGGCGGAGGCCAGCGGCACCTGGTGGGAACGCCAGGAGCCTTCGGTCTTCTTGCCGTCGATGTACTTCGGGCAGGTCCAGCCCTTCGGGGTGCGGAAGATCAGCATCGGGTAGAACGGACGGTGCACGTTGTCGGTCTGAGCGGTGGCCTTGATGTCGCAGATCTCGTCCCAGATGGTTTCCCACAGCTCGGCAAAGCGGCGGTGGATGGACATGTGGTCCTCATCATCGAAGCCAGCGACGAACTCGTAGGGCTCGTAACCCATGCCGTGGAAGAACTCGTGGAGCTCTTCGTCGGAGATGCGGGACAGGATGGTCGGGTTGGCGATCTTGTAGCCGTTGAGGTGCAGGATCGGCAGCACGATACCGTCGGTGCGCGGGTTCACGAGCTTGTTGGACTGCCAGCCGGTGGCCAGCGGGCCGGTCTCGGCCTCGCCATCGCCGACGATGCAGGGAACGAACAGGCTCGGGTTGTCCATGATCGCGCCATAGGCGTGGGACAGGGCGTAACCCAGCTCGCCACCCTCGTGGATGGAGCCCGGGGTTTCCGGAGCGAAGTGGGAGGGGATGCCGCCCGGGTAGGAGAACTGGCGGAAGAACTTCTGCAGGCCAGCCTCATCCTTGGTAATGTTGGGGTACGTCTCGGTGTAGGTGCCGTCCAGGTAGGACTGGGAGGTACCGGCGGGGCCACCGTGGCCCGGGCCCATGATGAACACGGTGTTCTGGCCGTGGTCAGCGATGAAGCGGTTGATGTGGCCGATGAGGAAGTTCAGGCCAGGGGTAGTGCCCCAGTGGCCGACCAGACGGTGCTTCACATCTTCGCGGGTGAAGGGAGCCTTCATCAGCGGGTTGGAACGCAGATAAATCTGGCCGATGGAAAGGTAGTTGGCAACGCGCCAGTACTTGTCAACGCCTTCGAGGGACTCCTCGGAAACCGGAGCGTTGAGCTTCTTCCAAGGGGTGCCAATAACAGGACTCGTCATGTGTACTCCTGTACTCCTGCACGTAATCGTGCGATTGATTATTTCTGTTCGGTCACGGTCCCTGACCCTTGCGGTGCCAAGGTTTTCCGTTCCCAGTCAATCGTCATGGTACGAGGACAACGCGACTTTTGAACGATTTCTTGCGGGTGTGTTCGAAATTGTTGCGGAAATTTCAGTATTTGTGCGGTTCAACTGACCGTTTGTCAACATTAGTTTTTTCAACATACTTTTTCAAAACGGCGGAAGCATGCGGAAATCCATTATCTGGCTAGAACAGCGCACGTTCGATTTCCCATGTTTGAAATCGGCGTGTTGTCCGACTACAGGCATGTAGTTTGTTCGATTTACGCACATAGTTTCTGCGTGTCGGCCTTGTCGCCTTGACCAGTGATAATCAGTGGTGTTCAGCCCACGTAAAATTCCAATGAACGTTAGGGGAATATCAATGGCAAACGGTCCTGTGCTTGTCGTCGACTTCGGCGCCCAGTACGCCCAGCTCATCGCCCGCCGCGTGCGCGAAGCAGGCGTGTACTCCGAGCTGGTCCCTCATTCCATGCCGGTTGACGAGATCCTGGCCAAGGATCCGAAGGCGATTATTCTGTCCGGCGGCCCGGCCTCCGTGTTCGAGCCCGGCGCGCCGACCATAGATACTATGGTATTCGAATCCGGTGTTCCGGTGCTTGGTATCTGCTACGGCTTCCAGGTCATGGCCTATGAGCTCGGCGGCAAGGTGGATAAGGCCGCTCTCGGCGAATACGGCAAGACCTCAGCCACCATCGACGACGCCGACGGCATCCTCGCCGACTCCCCCGCCGAGCAGACCACGTGGATGAGCCACGGTGTGGCGGTCGAACAGGCCCCGGCCGGCTTCGAAGTGCTGGCCCACACCGAAGGCGCGCCCGTGGCCGCCATGGCGGACGAATCCCGCAAGCTCTATGGTGTGCAGTGGCACCCGGAAGTCAAGCACTCCCCGCTTGGCCAGAAGCTTATCGAAAACTTCCTGCACCGTTGCGCCGCGCTGCCCAACGACTGGGATGCCTCCTCGATTATCGAGGATCAAGTCAAGAAGATCCGCGAGAAGGTCGGCGACGCCGAGGTGATCTGCGGCCTGTCCGGCGGCGTGGACTCCGCCGTGGCCGCCGCTCTGGTGCACAAGGCCATCGGCGACCAGCTCACCTGCGTGTTCGTGGACCACGGCCTGCTGCGTAAGGGCGAGGTCGAGCAGGTCAAGCACGACTTCGTTGCCGCCACCGGCATCAAGCTCATCACCGTGGACGCGGCCGACGACTTCCTTGAGGCCCTGAAGGGAGTCTCCGAGCCGGAGCGCAAGCGCAAGATCATCGGTGAGAAGTTCATCCGCACGTTCGAGAAGGCCCAGCGCCAAGTGCTTGAAGAGGCCGGCGCGCGCGGCAAGGAAGTCAAGTTCCTCGTGCAGGGCACCCTCTACCCCGACGTCGTCGAATCCGGCGGCGGCGACGGTGCAGCCAACATCAAGTCCCACCACAACGTCGGCGGCCTGCCCAAGGACATCAAGTTCCAGCTCATCGAACCGCTGCGCACTCTGTTCAAGGATGAGGTGCGCGCCATCGGCACCGAGCTCGGTCTGCCGGATGAGATCGTCTGGCGCCAGCCCTTCCCCGGCCCGGGTCTGGGCATCCGCATCATCGGCGAGATCACCAAGGAGCGCCTCGACCTGCTGCGCGAGGCCGACGCCATCGCCCGCGAGGAACTCTCCAAGGCCGGCCTCGACCGTGACATCTGGCAGTGCCCGGTCGTGCTGCTCGCCGACGTTCACTCTGTCGGCGTCCAAGGCGACGAGCGCACCTACGGCTCCCCCATCGTGCTGCGCCCGGTGAGCTCGGAGGACGCCATGACCGCCGACTGGTCTCGCGTGCCCTACGACGTGCTCGCCACGATCTCCACGCGCATCACCAACGAGTGCCGCCAGATCAACCGCGTGGTACTGGATTGCACGTCCAAGCCGCCGGCAACGATCGAGTGGGAATAAAAAAACTCAAGAAATCACTTTTCCGCACTTCACCCCGAAACACAACGAAACCGCAGGTCAGAAGTGGTGCGTCCGAGAAATCGGCGCACCACTTTGCTTCGAAAGAAAGCACTCCTTTCGGGATTATTCGTACCGGAATTCGTGCCACCCCAGCGCTACCATTCGCGATGCTAGGCACGGAGAGGAGATTAGAAAGATGATTAACGAAGCGAAGATGACCGAACTCACCCAGGCCGAGGACATGCCTACTTCCGAGCAGACCTCTGCATCTTCTCGCCCGAGAGCTACAGCCTGGACGAGAAGAAGGAGATCTGCAACGACATGATGAGCGCGAGCAAGGCCGTGCTCATCGATGCCATGCGCGAGGACTTCGAGCAGCTGCCCCCGGATGCCCGCGCCAAGCTTCTGGACATGCTCTGCGCATCCGGAGTCGAGTCGCCCCAGTGGTGGTGGGATGTGCTCGTGGGCGACGGAGGCCCGCTGTACCGCGAGCTCGAGCCGCTCAGCTAGTCCGAACCGACATAACAAGAGAGAAGGCCGTCAATCGCGTTGGCGGCCTTCCGCTTTATTCATCCTCATGGTGCTCGTCGATGATCTCGGCATCGTTCGCTTCGTGTGCCTTTTCGTCGGCATGCATTTTCAGGAAGTGGACGCCGTCGCCATCGACGAGCATCGCGTTGGCCTCGTTGTAGATGAAGCTCATGCGTGCAAGCTCATCCTCGCGCTCTTCACCTATCAAAGCAACCGGATCGTCAACGCCCGCTGCCCGACGGTAGCGGCTCCTCTTGATTGCCGCCTGCCTCTGTGCCTCCTTGCGCAGCGCAAGAGGCGTAACTCGCGGAGCGTTATGTGCCACAAAGTGAACTGCGTCGAAGACCGGGTTCTGGGGCTCGTAGCCATCGTCTTCCGCGTCAGGCACGGCCAACAAGCCGCCGCGTACGCCCTTGATCCTCTCTGTGAGCAGGCCCCGGGCCTTATCGCGAACCTCGGCATAGTCATCGAGGCATTTGCCAATCTTCTCGCGCTCGCGCGCTATTCTGCCGGCGCTGAAATCTCCGTCATATTGCATTGAAGCCTGCTCTGCAGCCAGGAAGAGCCGAAACGCAGCCTGCGCGTCTCGCTCCTTGCCTTGGAACTCGTGAAGTCTTGCCCGTACCTCGTCGTCCTTCAAACGCCTTGAGCGTTCCATGCGCGTACCGAACTCGCGCATAGCCTTTACCTGGAACTTCCATGCCTTGAGGGTTTCAACGCATATTCCCTCAATGGCGTTATGCACGGCCTGCCTCTTTTCTGGGTTGGTTGAGATCTCGTCGTACTGGGAGAGGTATTCGAGAAGCTTCTCGAATCGCGCTTCTATGTCTGCTTCGCGTTCGAGCTTCATCTCCTGCTGGATTGCGGCGATGCCAGACTCGATGCCCTCAAGCTGTTTGCTTATCTCTGCCATGTACGCCTGGCCCACAACGATGGCGGCTCCCTGCAAAGCTAGGTTGGCTACTGCAACAGGTTGGAGCTTCGCCTGCCTGATTGCGGCTTGGGGCTGAAACTTGCCGTCCTTGAGGACGCCAAGCTGCTTCCACTCCTCCCAGCCGGGAGTCTTTCGGTTGAGCAGATCATTCCATCCTGCGCCTTCGGGGAATCGAACGATGGCATGGTCCCATTGGGCCGCCGCATCTGCCGCCTTAGTCGCCATGGGTATCAGGGCGTCGGCGTATGCCTCTCCGCCGATTGTCCTGACATCGAGGGTCACATGGTCATAGAGGGCGAGGTCCACGTCCTCGCTATCTAACGTGGGAACTATCTCGTTGCCTTCCGTAGGAACGATGACATTTTCCGCACGCTCTTCTTCTGGTTCAGGTTCGTTGTCGCGCTTGCCAAAGAAGGAAAATCTCATAGTCATAGCCGCCTGTCGATATGCTCCGAATGCAAATGAGTTGCAAACGTAATTTTATCAGGTGGCAGTGCGCCGAACATATGCACAGAATAGAAAAGGGTGCCGCTTCGAGATGGACGGCGGCTCCCTCGACGTTCACTTCTCTTCGTATGCCCTTCGGATTCGTCCTACATCTCGAAGAGCGGTATCAGCGGCAACAGAACGATCATTAGGACCAGGCATCCCGCAATCCCGAGGAACCGCCCACCTGTTCGCCAAGCCACCGTAGCCTCGATCTCATGACAGCATCTCGTTCACGCGAGTCTGGACGATCGAGTAGTAGGATCTCAGGCGCCGCTTCCTCTCGTCCCCGTTGCCGTAGTCGCCGCGAATCACAGCACGTGCCATCGCATTGAATCTGCCCCAGATCCGTTGACAAGTCGATTTCCGTTTCGGCATGATGGCCGCAACGGAGGAAAGCGAGGCGGGCCATGGGCAATCCATCTCCCAGGTACACGGCGGAATTCAAGCAGAAGGCCGTGGAGCTGTACGGGAAGTCGGGCACGACGTACGCCGAGGTGGCACGCGGGCTGGGCTGCGACGTGGGCAGCCTGGCCGACTGGGTCAAGAAGGCCGACGCGGCCGGGCCGGCGCCCGACGCCAACCCGTTCCAGATGGCCGAGGACCTGCGCAGGCTGAAGAGGGAGAACGAGCGGTTCAAGCGCGAGAACGAGATACTTTTAAGAGCGAGCGCCTTCTTCGCCAGCAGGCAGCTGTAGGCCTTTCCACGAAGAGGACGAAGTTCGAGTTCATATTCTCCAACGAGCCCAATTGGCCGGTGTCGGCGCGGTCCGCGGACATCACCTACGTGAAGACCCGGCCAGGGCTGGCTGTATCTGGCGCTCGTGATGGGCATATGGTCGCGGCGCATCGTGGGATGGTCGATGGGCCCGAGCATCGCGGCCGAGCTCGCAGACGAGGCATTGAAGATAGCGTTGGCCAGACGAAACCCGCCAGAGGGATGCGCTCATCACAGCGATTGCGGCTCGCAATACGTGTCGCTGCTTCTGTCCAAGACCATGCGGGAGAACGGCATCCGGCCATCGATGGGGTCGATCTCGTCGCCGCGGGACAACGCGGCCATGGAGTCGCTCATGGGCATCGTGAAGTCGGAATGCGCGCACGCGCGCACCTACGCCACGCGCGAGGAGGCCGCGCTGGATCTGTTCGAGTACATCGAGGTAATCTACAATAGGGCGAGGATACATTCGGCGCTGGGCTACCTCAGCCCCGCCGAGTTCGAAGAGGCTAATTGGCCCAAGGGAAACAGCCGCTCGAAGGCGGCGTAAAAGGTATCAATGGAATCGGGGTAGATTCACGAAGCTTGAGCTCCTGGGAGTAGCGGTTGTCCTTCCTCGGCCTGTCTATGGCCCCGACGCCGCCTTGGTCGATCCTCTCCCTCCGAAGCTTCACGGTTGACTTCGTAAGGCCGAACTCGTGCTGCAGCATGGCGATGGTCGCGCCGTCGGCGTACCTGTCCGCAAAGCGCTGCTTGAACTCGGCGGAGTAATCCATGCTCAGCAAATCAACCCCCCTAACGCAGAAGACCCCTATAGGAGAAGCAGAACATTGTCTGTCCAACTATAGGGGTTCACTGCAGATGCGGGTCTTCAATCTGTTCCCGCGCTCTCTGGTCCTATCGTGCCGTCATCAAGCACCTTATTTTATGCTGTGCAATATAATTCTGGATGCAAAAAGATACCTGCACGGAGGTTTCCGGAATGTCCAAGCTCAACATCGACCAGAAAACGATCAAGCTGCTCCTCACAGATAAGCATTCAGACTTCCTCATCCCAGATTACCAGCGACCTTACGCCTGGGGCGAAGACGAGTGCGCAACGCTATGGGACGATCTCTTCACCTTCGCGTTTCCCAACGACGACTGTGACGCCTTCAAAAGCACTAGTGATGAATACTTCCTCGGCCCCATTGTTACTTTCAAGAACGACGCAGGACAGCTTGAAATAATCGATGGCCAGCAGAGACTTACAACCATCATGTTGCTGCTTAGGGCGTTTTACGACAAGTTCGCAAACATGAAGGACAAGCAGTCAATTAAAGTGCGTGACTCGATTGCTGGCTGCGTCTGGAAGACCGATGAGTTCGACGACCCCGACATGGATGCGCTGAAAATTGATTCAGAGGTGGCGAGCGATTCCGACAAAGATGAGTTTCTAGATATATTGCGCCACGGCGCTGTGGGCCCCATGGCCCACAGCGCCTATTCACGCAATTACGCCTTCTTCTCTAAAAGAATGGCCGAAATGACAAGCGAGTGGCCAAGCTACATCGCGCTATTCGCCGCTCGCATTCTCAATAACGTAATCTTGCTTCCCATCGAGGCGGAATCCCAGGACACCGCGCTCAGGATCTTCTCGACTTTGAACGACCGTGGACTCCCATTGGCAGACGCTGACATCTTTAAGAGCCAGTTCTACAAGCGCTTCTCCATCGAGGGCCGCAAAGACGAGTTCGTCACGCGTTGGAAAGCGCTCGAGGAAACAGCCAACCTCATTTTTAAACCAACCTCGGGCACGCCGCTCGACGAGCTTTTCACCCGCTATATGTATTATCGCCGTGCAAAGAAGGGCATCCGCGACACAACAACCAAAAGTCTACGCGACTTCTACAGCGACAGCTCGTACGAAATTCTACGCGAGGACGCGACGCTCGACGATTTGGAGTCTCTGCTCGTTTTCTGGAAACGGGTTGATGCGCAGGAGGGCTTTTCCGAGCGTGTAGCACGACGCCTATTCGTTCTCAATTACGCACCCAACGGCATGTGGGCTTATCTGTTGAGCACCTGGTTCCTGGCAAAGCGCAATACCAAAGGCGAGCTAGACGACAAGGAGCTCTACGATTTCCTTTGCTACATCACTGGATTCATCTACGCCTACTCACTTGAGCGTCCCGGAGTAAACGCTCTGCGCGGTCCCGTCTATCCCGCACTCATAGACATCGTAGAAGGTCGCAAGGTTGACTTTTCAGCCCATCTGTTCGACCGTGAAACAATTACGGGACGCTTCAGAAGCTATCAGTTCACCAACCAGCGTCGCTTCACACGATCGATGCTTGTTTGGTGGGCCTACTCAGATCCTAAGCAACCTCTCATGGACTTGGACACAACGCTCGAGATCGAACACATCTATGCAAGAAAGCGTAACGAGGTACACCCACTATCCAATCGCTCAAACCTTGAAGCACTAGGAAACAAGGCGATGTTGGAGAAGCGCGTAAACATTCGCGCCTCAGATTACCAGCTGTCGGATAAGCGCAAGTATTACGAGGGCTATGTGAACGATAAGGGCGTTGAGGTGTCGGGGACCGCTGTTCGCGAACTCGTGGAAATTGCGCGATGCGGCGACTTCGCCGAGAGCGACATCGAAACGCGCACCGAGCGAATCATCACTACTTTTGTCGAGTGGCTTGGCAAGTTGGGCCTGTTAAGGGAGTAAAACTTGATCCATCTTCGCTTATCGGTCTTGGACCCGGAAAAGCTCGTTGCTTTTGCTCAGTAGGCGGACGTTGCCGTCTACTGCGGTTGTGTGCCAAACGTTGGTGTCGGCACCCCGGAAAAGGGATGTGGCCACCGCCTAGAATCTTCAGTTACCACGCTGAGACGATAGGAGATGACCACATGGACGCACTGTAGCGCACGAAGCGCCCGTGACGCCATTGCTTGCGTTTCGCTTTCGCTGCTCGAAGCATGTCGCCTGGGGCTCCTAGCCGGAGGAGAGCTGACCGTTCCTTGCGAAGCCTCGGAACCATCTATATCCGCTTGCTGCGGGCTTGCTTGAGCCAGTTTCTCTTGAAAGATCCGATACCTCCGAAGAACTTGTTGTACGTCTCACCGTTCTCCTTGGCCTGGTACTTGACCAAGGCGAGTTCGATGGTGCAGAGGTAATCCGCCACTTGCTCGAGGCGGTAGTCAGTCATCGAGGTCTTGCGGCGTCGGATGACTCCTTTTGAGAGAACCTTGTCCACTGAACGGTCGAGCGCTTGCTTGACGATGTCCTGGCCGTTGTCGTAATAGACCTTCGCATCGTCGAAGGACTGGAAGAAGCCCAAGTGCTCAACCATGGCGGAGGAGACGTCGCGCCCCATGCGCTCCATTAGCCTTGCCGGGTCTTCGAATTGGCTGCGGCGGTAGACGAACATGACATAGGAGATGGGGAGCCTGCGGACAAACGAGGAGAAGTAGGCGAGCATGGCTTTGCGCTGCTCGATGCCGAGAAACTCATAGTCCTTATGCCCGTTCATGAGGGACTCGGAGTGGAACGGGATATTGGGGAGGTCGGCCCTGGCGAGCTTGGCCTCATAGCCCGTGACCGCTTCGGCGATGCCGTCTGCCTGGTCGTGGAAGACGAGCGTGAGCAGATAGTAGCGAGCCTTGCCGCCGCGGTCGCCGCTCTCATCGACAAAGATGCTGAGCTCCTTGGCCAATGGGGACTCCTAATGGAATGGATAAAAAATAGCCGGGGGACTCCCCCGGCACTTGGAGGTAGCTCAATGAGCCACCAACAGCCTTATAGCATGCGCTAGCGGTGAATGCAGGGGGGGGCGAGCCGGTACATGGCGTCGCGGCTGATGCGCAGCATCGCGCACGCCTCGTCGGCGCCGAATATCGCGTTGGTCGATGCGATGAGCCTCACCTGGCTCCTGCTAATGCTCTTGGTCATGGTCTCCTCGAGCTCCTCTCGTCTCGAGGCTCCCTCGCATGCCCGGCCGCGGGCGGCTCCCGGGGCGGTCGCCGTCGTCATTTCCTGCCGCCCCTCGACTCGATGTAGGCGTCCACCGACGCCCTCGAAACCAGGAGCTTCCTTCCGAGCCTGTACGAGTCGATCTCTCCCGGCCAGATGAGGTCGTATGCCTTACTCCGGCTCGCCCCCATGTACTCCTGCATCTCGATCACCGTCATCCACTCGTCGCGGCCCCGGTTGCCCTCGGGCGCGGCGCATTTCGTAGCGTGCGCCATGGTTGCCTCCAATCTTTCCGCGCGATACGTCTGCGCGGTCCTGTGTGCGTTTACGTCTGCGCGACGATTGAACCGCCTGACGGCGATTGACACGCCCGACAGGAGCGGAGATGGGTCGAGGTGGGTCGAGCTGGTCGGGCCTTCACGAAACGGCCATGAGCCGTACGCCTTAGCTGGCAGCTAAGTCCCCGAAAAGCAAAAGGCGCCCGTGCGGGCGCCTGCCTAGGATCGAAGTTCGTTCAGTTGTGTTCGGAATGCTCGTCTTCCGCGGTGCTGTCGTCCGGGGTCCGGCATCTGTCGTTCGTCTCTTCTTTCGTGTTTGATGTTGCGTGTTCTGCGAGCGACCTTTCGAGGGCCTGCCGGCCCGTTGCCCCAGATGCACCCGGGTAAATGGTATCCATCCGTTGGACACGGCCTGCTGCGGTTGTAATTTCGGACGAGCGAAAGCAGACGAACGGCGCGAGAGGTTAGCGCGGCCTGCGGCTGGCCATGCGGTTTGGGCCGCGGAAAGGCTCTTCTCGCCATACCCGAAGCATCAATGGGAACAGGCGCATCGGGCGTTCAATCTACCTGTATAATGGCGGCATGTTGTTCGGGAAGGAGTTCTTCTTATGGAGCAGGCACTATCTGCCCTGGGCGGTGCTGTCCAGGGCGTTCACCCCTTCGTTATCTATCTTGTGGGCATTAATGTCCTCACGTTCATTCTCTTCGCGATCGACTACGCGATAGCCCGTTACAACCAGGACGAGGATACCGGCCTCATGGACGGCAGGATCTTGACCCTGTTCGCCGTAGCGGGCGGCGCCCTGGGGATGCTCCTTGCCCTTATGATCTTCACCAGGAACCACATGAACAAGCACAACATCGCCTGGTGGTTCAGCGCCATAGTCTTCTTGATTGTGTGAGTGCTTGTCGTGCTCGTTTGGGCCGGCGTCATCGTCGTCGATCTGGAACCGGGCGCTTCGTTCAACGCGCCCGTCATCGTCGCTCTCGGTGCATACCTTCTCGCCATCAACGTCATCACGTTCGCCGTTTTCTGCCTGGACAAGAAGAGGGCGATTGACCGCGGCAGCAGGGTCCCCGAATCCACCTTGCTTGGTCTCTCGCTCGCGGGAGGGGCCCTTGGAGGCATCGCCGGGATGCGCGTCGCCCACCATAAGACGTCCAAGTGGTATTTCGCGGCGGGGCTGCCTGCCTTCATCATCCTCCACGTCGCGCTGTTTCTTCTTGCCCACGGCGCTGGGCTTGTTTAGGGGGACCTTGAATGGAAACTTTGGACAACATCCTGACGACCCTATTTCCCGCTTTTGCTTTTCTCGGCATCATACTGTTCGCATGCGATAGGCAGGATAAGCGGAAGATCGAGCTCGAGAAGGTCAAGGCAAAAGCCGAGTGGGACCGTGCGAGCGAGTGTTTCAGGAACGATGTGACCCAGGAGGGGTTCGAGGAGATCGTCGAGGCTACGGGGTGATCCGTCAAAAGGCTCGAGTCCCTTTCCGTGAACGGGCACAAGGTTTACGGGACCGTCGCTTCGCTCAGCGGCATCAGTTCGTGGAAGTTCGTGATCGACTTCGACTACAAGGGCCACCTCACGAGCGACTACACCGTAGCGAGCTCTAACGACGGCTCGGGCATAGCCGAACGCGTGGCAGACCGATCGCCAAGAGGATTAGGTCTTTGGACGCCGACGGACCGCATAGTGCGCGCGGCTTTCTGCCCCTATTGCGGTGTCAAGGCGTCCGGTGAAGCAGCGTTCTGCTCTTCCTGCGGGGCTAAGCTGCTGCACGTGCCGAAAAGGCCGTAGCTGGGTTTGCCCGGGGTATCTGACGGCAAGGCGAGCTAGCGTCTCCGAAGAAGCGCTCCCATTTGGGGCGCTTCTCGGATTCTTGGGTTTCTTCCTTTGGGGCCATTTCTTCTTCGCGCTTTCCGATGATCGCTGTAGCCTCTTCGGCGGTTATCTCCTCGAGCTCCCAGTACTTACCCACAGCGATGCCGCCAAGGGCCCCTCCCGCGCAGCGAGCCCCCTGTCGGAAACCGTTCCCCGATGGCGAGCCGCCTTTCTAGAGAAACTTCTTGCGTGTCTCCTTAAATATGCCCTTCTTGAAATCGGACCATTTGCCGAAGAACTTCTCGTCCGTCGCGGTGGCTGTATGCTCCGCGTATTTGATCGCCGTGAGTTCCATGGTGCAGATGTAGTCCGCCGCCTGCGAAAGCCGGTACTCGGAGGGCTGCGCCGATCGGTAGACGACGGCGTCCTTCGAGAGCGCGTACTCGACCGCGCGATGGAGCGACTCGGCGATAGAATGCTGGCCGTTGTCGTAATAGACCTTGACCATATCGTAGGATTGCAGCTCCGCGAGGTTGTCGAAGAGGAAGTTCACGAGGTCCCTTCGCATCGTCCCCGCGAGCTTGTCGAGCGAGGCGAACTGTTTGGTCACGTATGCAAAGGTGTGGTACCTCACGGGCATGTGGCGGAAGAAGACTCGGAACGAGCCGAGCAACATCTTGCGCGTCCTCAAGTCGAGCCCCGAGTACTGGTCCTTGCCGTTCATGAGCGGCGACGCATGGAAGGGTATGTCCGGGAGCCCCTTGGCGCGAAGGGCGCCCTCATATGCCGCGATCGAATCCGCGATGCTCTCGGATTGGTCGTGCATGACGACGGTGAGCAGGTAGTGGCGGTCGGAGAGGCCGTCACTTCCCGACTCGTCGACGAAGACGCTGAGTTCTCGCATTGTTCTCCTGGATAAAAAAAGCCGGGGAAAACGTCCCCGGCACTTGGAAGCCTTCCTAACGGAAAACCAATTACCTTATACCATGTGCTGTCTGAAAATTCAAGGGAGCTCGAAGCGTTTCCGGACGTCAGCGGAATCTCAAAGCCCGTCCTACGGGACGGTTGAGTTTCAAAACGGGCGTTTTCGGCGCTATCGAGCTTCCAAAGGCGGTCCGCCGCGCGCTTTGGGACAAAAACAAAAACTCAAAGCCCTGAGTTTGAAAAAAGTTGTCCCCACTTTTGTCCCCGAGGCCGACGAAACACGACACGGTGTTACTTGGCGGCACTCGGCTCGAGACGGCGCCGAAAACTGGGTGCAACTGGAATGACGTGACGGCAGAACTGAAGCCATCGAATGGGAGTGAATTTGGAATAACGGAGTGTCCTCGTCGTTGCTCCTCAGTCGCGGTACCTTTGTACAGCTTCCTTCGGTGCGCCTAGAGGCCACACACGTTATTCCAATTCACCGGTGGACTTCGACGATGTGTGCGTTAGCTGCGTTACGGGAAGCTCGACGTACCCTTGTACGCCTTCGCTTCCCGCGCCATGCTACCGCACACATCGCCGAATTTCACTCGTAGATTCTTGTAAGACCCCAGCCGCTTCGCGACTGGGAGGGGTGGTCCTCGTAAAGAACCCGGTATAATCTGCAGGTACAGCGCTCCGTTCGGACGGGACTCTCACTGCACATGCGACAGGGATTCGACAACAAGAAATATATCGAGCTGCAGGCCGCCAACATTCGAAAGCGCATCGCGCAGTTCGGCGGCAAGCTCTATCTGGAGTTCGGCGGCAAGCTGTTCGATGACTATCACGCGTCACGCGTGCTGCCCGGCTTCGAGCCGGATTCCAAATTCCGCATGCTCAAAAGCCTCGCCGACGACGTGGAGATCGTCATCGCCATCAACGCCAACCACATCGAGAAGTCCAAGATGCGCGGCGACCTCGGCATCACGTACGACGAGGACGTGCTGCGACTCATCGACATCTTCCGCTCGCGCGGATTCCACGTCGGCTCCGTCGTGCTCACCCAGTACGCGGGGCAGCCGGCCGCGGACGCCTATCGCCGGCGCCTCGACCAGCTCGGCATCACCTGCTACCTGCACTACCCCATCGCAGGCTACCCCCACGACATCGAGCACATCGTCTCCGACGACGGATACGGGCGCAACGACTACATCGTCACCACGCGCCCGGTCGAACCGTCCCGGCCACGTTTACCGCCATGTCAACGCCCGGCAACGAACGATCGGGTACTACAATGTCAGTAAGTGTGAAACAAGGCGGTCACACGAGCAGTACCATCCCCGACGAGGAGACAAACGTGACAACAACGAACATCTACATCGCAAGTCCTGAAGGCGCAAACGGACGCAACGTCGTGGCATACGGCGTGCTCAAGGCGCTGACCACCAAATTCAAGACCGCCGTGTTCCGCCCCGCGGTCTCCAATCACGACCACTTCACCCCCATCCTGCTGAACGCCTCCAACGCCGGCCTCGGCGTCGCGCTGTCCACCGGACTGGACATTCACCAGGTGCGCAAGGACAAGGAAGGCTCCCGCGGCGACATCGTCGCGGCGTTCAACGACGCGACGAACGTGTCCCGCGCGGACGCGGCGCTCATCGTCGGCACCGACAAGTCGCACGTCAACGACCCAACCGCCTACGAGTTCAACGCGAACATCGCCGCCGACCTGCAGGCCGGCGTCTTCCTCGCCGTGTGCACCATCGACCGTTGGCCTGACGAGCTCAAGGACACCGTCCGTCTCTCCATCGAAGGCATGGAGGCCGCCGGCAACAAGGTGCTGGGCATCTTCGTGACGGGCTGCGAGCCGCGCCACTCCGTCTCGGTCAAGGACACGCTCGCGGACTTCGGGCTGCCGGTGTGGACGATCCCCCAGATCCCGTTCACCGAGGCGTCGCAGGCCGATGCGGCGCTCGCCGCCTTCCAGGCGAACGTGCCAACCGAAGAGGTCCTGCGGGCCATCAACGTCGAGATCGACTTCCCGATCACCTCGTACGCCTTCCAGTACAGCCTGCTCGGCCGCGCCAAGGCGAACAAGAAAACGATCGTGCTGCCCGAAGGCGAAGAGGACCGCATCATCAAGGCGGCCGACTACCTGCTGGAGCGCGAGATCGCGAACCTCATCATCGTGGGCGACAAGGGCGCGATCCTCGCCCGGGGCGCGGAGCTCGGTCTGACCCATCTGGGCAAGGCGCGCTTCCAGGCCATGGACGACGAGAACATCCTCAAGCCCATGGTCGCCAAGCTGTGCGAGCTGCGCGCCAAGAAGGGCATGACCGAAGAGCAGGCCCGCAAGCAGCTGACCGACGCGAGCTATTTCGGCACGATGCTCGTCGTGCTCGGTTACGCCGACGGTCTGGTGTCCGGCGCGGTCAACTCCACCGCAAACACCGTGCGTCCGGCGCTGCAGGTCATCAAGACCAAGCCCGGGCAGAGGCTCGTCTCCGGCGCCTTCCTGATGTGCTTCAAGGACCACGTGACCGTGTTCTCCGACTGCGCCATCAACCTCAACCCGGACGCCGAACAGCTCGCGGAGATCGCGCTGCAGTCCGCCGTGACCGCCAAGGCGTTCGGCATCGAGCCCAAGGTCGGCATGCTCTCCTACTCCACCCTCGGCTCCGGCAAGGGGCCGGACGTGGACATCGTCGAAGAGGCCACGCGAATCGTCAAGGAGAAGGCTCCGGACCTGCCCGTCGTCGGCTCCATCCAGTTCGACGCCGCATGGTCGCCCGACGTGGCAGCCACCAAGGCCAAGGGCAACGACGTGGCCGGACACGTCAACGTGTTCGTGTTCCCCGACCTGTGCTCCGGCAACATCGGCTACAAGGCCGTGCAGCGTTCCTCCGGGGCGCTCGCCATCGGCCCCGTGCTGCAGGGCCTCAATAAGCCCGTCAACGACCTCTCACGCGGTGCGACGGTGCAGGACATCATCAACACCATCGCACTGACCGCCATCGAGGCCCAGTGACGCGGGTGTTTTAGCGGTCTCCACGCGATACAGCCGCTCTTTACGACCACCCCAGTCGATTCGCGACAGCCCCCGCCAGCGGGGGCACGTGCAATCTGTCGTTTGCTCTTCACCTATAACCAGCCCCGCTGTTTACTTCACGGCTCAGCCCGTCAGCGGGGCTTTTCTCTTTGGTGGCTCTCGGCGAAACCTGCGGCGCTGATTTGTAGCAAGCAGCGAGTAATCTATCAGATGGAAAGCCGTGTTTCGCGGTACGTATCAATCATGGAGGATGCCCACAATGGCGAAAACCGTCCTTGTCATCAATTCCGGTTCCAGCTCTATCAAGTATCAGCTGGTCGATCTTGAGTCCGGCGAAGGTCTGGCCTCCGGTCTCGTCGAGAAGATCGGCGAACCGGTCGACGGTCACTACAAGCACGAGTACAACGGCGAGAAGCACGAGCTCGAAGAGCCGATCCACGACCACGAGCAGGGCCTCAGGCGCGTGCTCGGCTTCTTCAAGGAGTACGGCCCGGACCTGTCCGAAGCAGGCATCGTCGCCGTCGGCCACCGTGTGGTTCAGGGCGGATCCCTCTTCCCGAAGCCGGCCCTCGTGACCGACAAGACCATCAACGCCGTCAAGGACCTGGCCGTGCTCGCCCCGCTGCACAACGGTCCGGAGGCCAAGGGCGCCGAAGTCATGCGCGCGCTGCTGCCCGACGTTCCGCAGATCTTCGTGTTCGATTCCTCCTTCTTCTTCCAGCTGCCGAAGGCGGCCAGCACCTATGCGCTGAACAAGGAGATCGCCGACCAGTACCACATCCGCCGTTACGGCGCCCACGGCACCTCGCACGAGTTCATCTCCTCCGTGGTCCCCGGCGTCATCGGCAAGCCGGCCGAAGGCCTCAAGCAGATCGTGCTGCACATCGGCAACGGAGCCTCCGCCTCCGCCGAGGTTTCCGGCAAGCCGGTCGAGACCTCCATGGGTCTGACCCCGCTTGAAGGCCTGATGATGGGCGGCCGCACCGGCGACATCGACCCGGCCGTGGTCTTCCACCTCATCCGCAACGCCCACATGAACGTGGACGAGCTCGACACCCTGTTCAACAAGCGCTCCGGCATGATGGGCATGACCGGCTTCGGCGACCTGCGCGAGGTTCACCGTCTGGTGGCCGAGGGCAACGAGGACGCCAAGCTGGCCCTCGACGTGTACGTGCACCGCATCGTCAGCTACATCGGCAACTACACCTACCAGATGGGCGGCTGCGACGTAATCACCTTCACCGCCGGCGTCGGCGAGAACGACGACATCGTGCGCAAGATGGTGTGCGACAAGCTCGCCCCGTTCGGCGTCAAGCTGGACGAGGAGAAGAACGCGAAGCGCTCCAAGGAGCCGCGCATCATCTCCACCCCGGACTCCTCCGTGATCATCGCCGTCATCCCGACGAACGAGGAGCTGGCCATCGCCCGCAAGTCCGCCGAAATCGCCGAGAACGGCGCGGACACTTACGGCAACACGTTCACCAAGTGACGAACTGCCGTTAGCAGGCCGCAGTCCGTCTAACGCAAACGGACGAACATAAATGAGGGGCTGATTCCGCTGGGAATCAGCCCCTCATCGTATATCCGTGATATTCGTCGCGGTCACCGATCCAACATGCCGGTCCACATGCCCACGAAATCGGGCAGTGTCTTGCGCGTGGTCTCCACGTTGACGATTCGGACGCCCGGCACGGCCAGCCCGATCATCGCGGCGAACGTCGCCATGCGGTGATCAGCGTAGGATTCCATCACCTCACCGTGCAGACGCTCAACCGGCACAGGAGTGATCTCAATGCCATCCTCCAGTTCGCGGGCCTCTCCCCCGATGCGCGTGATCTCCGTGACCAGCGCCTCCAGACGGTTCGTCTCATGACCACGCAGATGACCGATGCCGAGCATACGGGTCGGAGCATCGGCAAACGCCAGTATCGCCGCGAGCGACGGCGCGATCTCCCCTGCCGCGGTCAGGTCGAAATCACCAAGACCATGCACATGGCCGTCGCCACTCACCTCGCAATACCGCACGCCGTCCTCTTCGGGGAACGAGACGCGCGCGCCCATGCGTTCCAGATATCCCGGCAGCAGTCCACCGGGCTGGGTGGTCTCAACAGGCCAGTGCGGCACGCGCACCGTGCCTCCGGCGATCAAAGCCGCACCGAGGAACGGTGCCGCATTCGACAGGTCAGGTTCGACGACCACGCGTTCCGGCAGCTGCAACGCGGCATGGCCGACTCGCCAGACGCGAGACTCCTCATCAGCGGTCGCATTGCCGCCCGCGCCGTTCACATCAGCGACGGTCATGCGGATATGCGGCAGGCTCGGCGTCTTCTCCCCCGTATGCCGCAACTCCAGCCCACCGGGCAGGCGCGACCCGATCAGCAGCAGGCCGGAGATGAACTGTGAAGAGCCGGACGAGTCGATGCTCACCTTGGCGGCAGCGGAACCGTCATCGGCCTGTTCACCATCATGACGCGGTGGCGTGATGGTGAATGGCAGCCGGCCGTGCTCGCCGTGGTATTCGACGCGGGCGCCAAGCTGTTCGAGCCCGTCGAGAACCGGCTGCATCGGCCTCGCGTATGCCTGATCGTCTCCATCGAACCGCACCGGGGCGTCCGCGAACAGCGCCAGTCCCGGCACGAAACGCATCACCGTGCCGGCGAGCCCGCAGTACACGCCCACATTGCCGCTGAATCGGCCGGATTCCGGCGGCGTCACCGTGACCGTGGTGTCGTTTTCCGGGTCGATGTCGCAGCGCACACCAAGCGCCGACAGCGCTCCCATCATCAGTTCGGTGTCGCGCGAGCGCAACAGCCCGACAAGCGTGACGGGCTTCGCGCCAAGCACGGCGAGGATCAGGTACCGATTCGACAGGGATTTGCTGCCGGGGATGGTCACGGTCGCGTTCAGCGGGCCGTCAGCGGTCGGGGCCGGCCACAGGTTGTCATTGTTCGTTTCGCTCATGCGTCCAATCGTATCGTCTTCGTTCGAGTTATGGCATTTTCCGTCCGCATCGGCGGAATCGTTCGCGCCCATGTCGTCATTTCCGGCAACCGGGCCAGGCGAGCGCCAAACGCCACCGCGCGCATTCGACCTTTCATCTGTCAGCGCTCTCATGAACGCGGTCCTATACTGGGCGATACGAAAGGAGGCCAGGATGGCGACCATGATGCTCACATCGACGCTGCGCGGAGCCGCAGGGATGATCCCGCATGCACTGCCCGGGCTGCACGGCGGTCGACTGGCGTACATCACGACCGCCGCGGCCGTGGAGCCATGGGGGTTCGCGCATACGATGCTGACCCGCCGCCAACTGCGTCAACTGGGATTCCGCGTCACCGAACTGGATGTTTCAACGGCCGCTGCCCCCGACGTGCGGAGCACCCTCTCGTACGCCGACTGCATATATGTCGGCGGCGGCAATTCGTTCTTTCTGCTGCAGGAACTGCGGCAGAGCGGCGCGGATGCGCTGCTCGCCGAACGGATAGCCGACGGAATCCCGTATATCGGCGAATCAGCCGGTTCGGTCATCATGTCGCCGGACATCGGCTACTGCTCCATCATGGACCGCACGGATCGCGCCCCGGGTCTGCGCAACTACAAAGGACTTGGTCTGACGGATTTCCACGTGGTGCCGCATCTGGGCAATCCCACGATGGGTCAGGCGGCACGGCTCATCGTCGAACGGTATTCCACGGAGCTCGACCTACGCGCGCTCACTGACCGTCAATCACTGCTCGTCAGGGACGGCGGCACCACCATGTTGCAGTCATGACGGGGCATCACGGTTCGGGCACGACCCCTTTCCGGCGCGATTCGCCATCTTCTCTCCCCCGGTCATGGGCGAAAAGCCCGGAATCACATCGTCATTGAACCGTATCTACGTTTCGAGGGGTTGATTTCGGTCTCGCCGGACATCTATCTACGTTTCGAGGGGGTGCCAGCCAAGTATGAACGCTCCCAAAACCGTGCAATCCCAGCAGCAAAAAGCGCTTAATACTTCGGATATCGCGTTTGGGCAACCCCCTGAAATGCAGATAGATGTTCCTGATCCATCAGATCAACCCCTCGAAATGTAGATACCACCAATTTCGCCCACACTAATCCCGATTTCACACCTCAAACGGCGATTAGCGCAGCCCGGGACCGCGTTTCCATTCGGAATTATTCAGGCGGCGGCCCACTGGCGACGATAGGATGGTCAACAGCGGCCAGCACCGCAATCACCACCGGCGCCACTGAAGGGACCAGCATGGAATTCGTCCTCAAAGGCATCTTTGACTACGCCGTCTCGAACGGGTGGATCGGTGAGAATCCTGTGGACAAGGTCACCGTGCCGAAGATCGCCTCCGACGACGACATGGTGTTCCTCTCGGTCCGCGAGGTCGAGTTGCTCGCGGACGAGGCGGAGAAGATCGGGAAGCCGGTGGACGGTCTGCTGGTCAGATGGCAGGCCTATACGGGATGCCGCATAGGCGAATCGCTTGCCCTTAAGGTCGGTGACGTGGACACGGCCAAGCGGCGCGCCAGGATAGGCCGCACATGGACTGACGACGGGCACGGCGGTAGCATGCTCGGCACCCCGAAGAACGGAAAGGCCCGCAATATCGCGACACCACGGTTCCTCATGCCGCAGATCAAGGCGCAGATGGATGGCCATGGGTGATGACGACTGGCTGTTCCGTGCCACCCGTGGCGGGAACGTCTGGACGAACGCGTGGCGGACAAGGATATGGAACAAGGCCGTCAAAGCGGCCGGCATGGAGGACGCGGGCGTGACCATACACAGTCTGCGCCACACATACGCGAGCTTCGCGATCGCCCAGGGCGCGGACGCGAAGACCCTGCAGATGCAGCTCGGCCACTCCTCTCCCAGCATCACATTGAACACCTACACGGCGCTCTGGCCGGAACGATTGGACGACGTGGCCTACGCGATCGGAGCCCTCCTCGAGCGCGAACTCGTGTGAATCGGGCATGGAGATCCCGCGGCGTTTGTATGCATTTGTATGCGGATTGTTTTCGACGGAAAAAATAAGCCCTTGAAAACCTAATGTTTCCAAGGGCTCCGGTCGGGCTGACAGGATTTGAACCTGCGACATCCTGCTCCCAAAGCAGGCGCGCTACCAAACTGCGCTACAGCCCGATGTGCCCAGCCCAAGGCAAAGCACAAATGTTGAGTATACCATAGGCCGAGACTGAGCCCGTTTTTCAATTATCGCCGGGTTCCGTAGACCTTGGCAACCGAATCCGGGGCCATTGGACTCGACCCGCATCTTCCACCCCGCCGATGGTCCAAATAATCGGCGCAATGTAGGCCCCTCCCATTGCGTTCCTAAGTGCGCGCCGAAACGACGAGTGCGCGAACATAGGTACGCAAATGGCCCTGTTTGCGTACCTATGTGCGCACGGTCGTCGTTTCGGCGCGCACTTAGGAACGCAAATCCGGACGACACATCCCACGCATGAACAGGCACCACGCCGCATGCCGGTCATCGTCCCACGCCGCCCCGTCATAACCCCGTACCGTCGCGTCACAATCTCGTCCCGCACCGCCCCCTCCCCAGCCACCAACGCAACACAGCCGCGAAACCGCACGAGTACAATGGATATCCGGACGGCGAAAGGGGTGTCATGGGACGTCATCAGCGAGCGGAGACCCTTGGTCTGATCTCATTCCTGATCTGCGCGATGGTCGGCGCGATAATGATGTCGCTGTACATGCAGTTCGCCCCAGCGATCTGGCAGATCACCCAACGACGTTTCATGGTGTGCGCGGGCATTCTGGCCAGTTGCGCCGCCCTGTCATTCTGCGTCGGTTACGCCAGCCACTCCCATTCGCTTAACCTGCATCGCGGCTGGTTCGCCCCGATTCGTCGCGTGTTCGAAATCCTCGCATTGTCGATCGTGTACGCGGCGACCGTGTTCCTCTCGTCATTCGCCCTACTCGGCGCAATCAACGGCATGATGGGGTCGGCGACGTTCAGCGGATACCTCACCCCCATCTGCGCCGGCTTCGCGGGCGTCGTCGGTTATATGACGTTCGTGCAGGCGGAGATGATGAACGCGAAGACGTTGGCCTCGCTGCTGCCGTTCTTCGTGATTTCCGGCGTGTGCACCGCCGGCCTGACCACCGACGACCCGTACTGGTACCACAACAATTTCTCGCAGCTCGGCGACCGCACCACGTTCGCGGCCCGCATGTTCAACTCGACGCTGATGCTCGCCGGAACGTGCATCATCATCGTCAGCTACTTCGCCATCTCGGAGCTGATCACCACCGAACGCATACAGCGAGCACGCCATCAGATGAACAAAAGCACCGGCACCGCCGCCGATGACCGCGACATCACGCATTTCACGTTGCGTATCGCCATCCTGTCGCTGCTGCTGACCATATCCGGGCTCATGTTCATAGGCATCGGCGCGTTCCGCTATACGCCGCACCCGATCATGCACAACGTGTGCGCCAAGGGACTGACGGTCATCATGGGCGTATTGATGCTCTCCCTGCCGTGGCTCGCCCCGCGGATACCGAAGGTGATGTCGGTGATTTCCGCCTTGGCGATTCTGATCTGCTCTGCCATCGGCATCAGGATGCTGATGGGCCAGGAAACGCTCACCAATCTCGAAGCGCTCGCCGGACTGCTGTTTCTGGGATGGTTCATCGTCTTCTCAAGGCAAATCGCCGCAATCGAGGCCGATCGTCTGCACGATCAGCTGATGATGCTGCAGACCGGCACTGGTGACAGCACCGGTGCCGGCCCCGGCAATCCAGCCCGAGACGCGGACGGCTCCGGCACCAACGAGCAGGTCGCGAAACTGCAATCCCGCCTGTCGAACGACCGGTAACACGCAAGTCACCGGTCGGCGCCTGCCTAGCGTAGCGCACACAGTGCGCAGGTGCGAAGCACCTGCCACGAGATCTCAGCTGTCCTCGCGACGTACCGCCGGGCAATCAGAACTCTTGAGCAGCAGGAAGCTGCGCGCCTGGGCGGTGATGGCGAATCCCGCCTCATAGCTCAGCTCCGGCCCCTTGGGGTTGTATGTGTCGATGAGCAGCTGCCACTTCTTGCCATACCGCTCACTGGGCAGAGTGAACATGATCGGCTCGTAATGCGCGTTGAAGATCAGGATGAAATCGTTGTCGATCATCGGCGAACCGTACCAGTCAGTCTCGGGGATGCGCGAGCCGTTGAGGAACACCATCATCGAGAACGCGTGCGTGTTCGACCAGTCATCCATGTCCATGATTGATCCGGTGTGGTCGAACCATTCGATCTGCGGGATCGTCGAGACGTCCTCGCCCGGCTCACGCCCGGAGAAGAAGCGGCGCCTGTGCAGCACGGGATGCTCCAGCCGCAGATGAATCAGCTTGGACACGAACTGCAGCAGGTCCTCCTGCTCGGGCGTGGAGTCCCAGCTGCGCCACGATATCTCGTTGTCCTGGCAGTAGGCATTGTTGTTGCCCTGCTGGGTGCGTTCCACCTCGTCGCCGCCGCAGATCATCGGGATGCCCTGGCTGACCAGCAGCGTGGAGAACAGGTTGCGCAGCTGCCGCTGGCGCAGGTTGTTGACATCGCTAATGGTTGTGGGGCCTTCCACGCCGCAGTTCCATGAACGATTGTTGCTTTCGCCGTCGCGGTTGTCTTCGCCGTTGGCCATGTTGTGCTTGTTGTTGTACGTGACCAGATCGTTCATGGTGAAGCCGTCGTGCGCGGTGATGAAGTTCACCGAAGCGACCGGCCTGCGGCCGTTGACCTGATACAGGTCGGAGCTGCCGAGCAGACGGCTGGCGAACTCGGGAAGCGTGGACGGCTGCGAGCGCCAGAAGTCGCGCACGCAGTCGCGGTAACGGCCGTTCCATTCGGACCAGCTCGACGGGAACCCGCCCACCTGGTAGCCGCCGGAGCCGAGATCCCACGGTTCGGCGATGAGTTTGACACGTGAGATGACCGGGTCCTGTTCGACGATGTCGAAGAATGCGGACAGCTTGTCGACCTCCTGGAACTGGCGTGCCAGCGTGGCGGCCAGATCAAAGCGGAAGCCGTCGACGTGCATTTCGGTGACCCAATAACGCAGCGAGTCGGTGATGAGCTGCAGCGCGTGGGGAGAGCGCATGAGCAGCGAGTTGCCGGTGCCGGTGGTGTCGAAGTAATGCCGCGGATCGCCATCTACCAGACGATAGTACGACTGGTTGTCGATGCCCCTGAAGCTCAGGGTCGGGCCCATGTCGTTGCCTTCGGCGGTGTGGTTGTAAACCACGTCGAGGATGATCTCGATGCCAGCGCGGTGGTATGCCTTGACCATCGCCTTGAACTCGTTGACCTGCTCGCCGCGCTGGCCTGAGCATGCGTAGGCGTTGTGCGGCGCGAAGAACCCGATGGTGTTGTATCCCCAGTAGTTGCTCAGTCCCTTTTCCTGCAGGAACGAGTCGTTGACGAACTGGTGGATGGGCATGAGCTCCAGTGCGGTGATGCCGAGCTTTTTCAGGTATTCGATCACCGAGGGGTGCGCGAGGCCGGCGTAGGTTCCGCGAATCTGCGGCGGCACGTCCTTGTTGAGGTTGGTCATGCCGCGCACGTGGGCTTCGTAGATGACCGAATCATGGTATGGCGTGTTCGGATGCTGGTCGTTGCCCCAGTCAAAATAGGGGTTGACGACTGCGGACTTCATGGTGTGATCGGCTGAGTCGAGGTCGTTCATTGGGCCGTCCGGGTCGGCGAAACGGTAGGAGAACAGGCTTTCGTCGCCGTCGATATTGCCTTCGATGGCTTTGGCGTAGGGGTCGAGCAGCAGCTTGTTCGGGTTGCACCGCATGCCCTTGGCGGGATCGTACGGGCCGTACACGCGGTAACCGTAGCGTTGCCCGGGTTGGATTCCGGAAATATAGTTATGCCAGACGTACGAGTTCTGCTCGGTCATCTCGATGCGCGTCTCTTTGTCGTCCTCGTCGAACAGACATAACTCGACCTTGTCCGCCACCTGCGAGAACAAGGCGAAATTCACGCCAGAACCGTCGTAGTTCGCACCCAACGGGTACATGGAGCCGGGTCGTATTTGCTGCATGGTCATATTATCGCACGCCAACGTGAACATAGTTAACTTCAAACCGATATAAAGAAAAATTCTCAGCAAACTATGTTTGTTTTACTATGAATGCTTATTTTTTTCAGAATTCGCTGAATCTTCTCATGCTGTATGGCGATGACGGAGTTCGACGCGGTGACCGGCACTCCGGCGAGTTGGCGCCAGGTCACCCACGCAGATTCCACGTGTTCGTCGGGATCGAACCGGCGCGGTCGGCTTTCCCAGCGTCGCAGGTGCATGACCATGATGTTGGCGAGCTCGTCGCTCATGCCTTCCGACGAGTAGAACGCCCCCACATGGTCGAATATGACGCCGTCCTCTCCGACCGGCACCACGCCGGTCTCCTCGGCGAGCTCGCGCAGCGCCGCCTGCTCCACGTCCTCTCCGTCGTCCATCAGTCCCGCCGGCAGACCGTAGGCGAACAGGTCGGAGCCTACGCGGTACTCGCGCTCCAGCAGGTACAGGTCCCGGGCCTCGTCATGGACGAGCATGACGACGCATGGCGCGTGACGGCACACCTGGCGACGCACGGTGACGCAGTCCCCGCCACCGGCCGGCAGCGCGATGCGCATGTCCTCCACGTCGAACACCGCCCCTTGGTACACGGTCTGTCGTGACAGCACGACGGCCCTGCGATCCCGGCTGTCCATGACGATGCCGTCGGTGGAGCGGTCGAGCAGCGCGTCGACCTGCCGGGTGATGTCGCTTGCGGCGGCGGTACCCGCGGTTTCGGCAGTGCCAGCGGTGTCAGCGGTTGAACGGTCAGGCATGATGAATGGTCCTTTTTCGAAAGAAGTTGTCAGCGATGTGCAGCGGCAGCCGGCTAGCTCCGGCAGGGGATGTTCAGCGTCCACGGATCGGTGTTCATCGTGATATGGGTGGTGCGTATGGTCTCCCCCGTCGCCCGCCCGACCGCCGCGGCGATGTCGTCCGGGGCGTATCGGAACCACAGCGACTCGATGGCGGAGTGCGGCGTGTTGATCAGCGCCGGACGGGCGACGGCGCTCCCTGCCGTTCCCGTATTTCCGGCCGAGGGGGCGGCCAGTCCGCGCGAGAGCAGCGACGCCTCGTACCGCGCCTGTTCCAAGGCGTCAGTCGCCGGATGATGGCGCAGGTCGCTGGTCACATACACATCGGCTCCGCTGGCCCGCACCTCGTCGAACAGCGAGTCCCCCGATCCCGGCAGCACCGCGACGCGCCGCACGAGCGACTGGAGGTCGCCGGCGACTTGAATACCAAGATTCGTGGCCGGCAGCGCCTGCGCCACGCGATGCGCGAAACGCTCCAAGGTCATCGGCTCCTCCAGCAGGCCGACACGACCCAGGCCCACGGCGTGCGCAGACCCCGAGTCGTCGATGGGCACCAGAGGCCGCTGATCGACCAGGCCGAACGCGTCGGCCGCAGCCTGCCCTACACCGCGCCACGCGGCATCGGCGTTGGTGTGACCCACCCACAGAGCGCAGTGATGGCTGTACAGTTTGCCGACGATGGCACCGTGCACGTCCTGTCCGGAGACAGCGTGCACGGAACGGAACAGCAGCGGGTGATGGCATATCAGCAGGTCGGCGCCGCGTTCGATGGCCTCGTCGATCACCGCCATGGTGGGGTCCGCGGCGAATGCGACCAGTCCGACGTCGGCACCGGGCTCGCCGACGATCAGGCCGGGCGCGTCCCAGGATTCCGCATAGCGCAGCGGATACAGGGTTTCCACTACGTTGACGACCTGTCGAAGCGTGGTCATGGCTTGTCCTCTTTTCTTTTCTTGCCGTCGTTGTTCTCGCCGCCGTGCCGTCGCCGTCAGTGGGCGGCGAGCTGCCAGTCGGAGCCGATGCCGGTGGACACGTCCAACGGCACGGCGAGATCGACCGCGTGCTCCATGGCGTCGCGCACCAGGCCCGTCACCTGCTCGGCTTCGCCGGGGGCTATCTCCACCACGAGTTCGTCGTGGATCTGCAGGATGATACGGCTACGGACCTTGGCCTTGGCGAGCGCGTCGGACGCGTGGATCATGGCGATCTTCATGATGTCCGCGGCCGAGCCCTGGATGGGCGCGTTGAGTGCTCCCCGCTCGGCGGCGTCGCGTATGTTGCGGTTCGGCGACTGCAGTCCGGGGAAGTACCGACGCCTGCCGAACATCGTCTCGGTGTAGCCCTTCTCGCGGGCATCGGCGACCAGGGATTCCAGATACTCGTGGACCTTGCCGAACGTCGCGAAATACTGCGATTTCAGCCGGTCAGCCTCGCCGGGGCTGATTTTGAGCTGCTGGGCGAGACCGTAGGTGCTCAATCCGTACGCCAGCCCGTAGCTCATCGCCTTTACGTGGGTGCGCTGGTCGGGGGTGATGTCGTCAACGGGGATGCCGTACACGAGGCTCGCCACGTACTTGTGGAAGTCAGCTCCGGAGCGGAACGCCTCGATCAGCGCGTCATCGCCCGACAGGTCGGCCATGATGCGCAGCTCGACCTGCGAGTAGTCGGAGCTCAACAGCGACTCGTAGCCCTCTCCGGGCACGAACGCGGAGCGAATCTCGCGGCCCTCGGCATTGCGGTTGGGGATGTTCTGCAGGTTCGGGTCGACGGAACTGAGCCGTCCGGTGGCGGCCACGGTCTGCTCGAACGTGGTGTGAATTCTCCCGTCATCAGGGTTCACCGCATCGATCAGGCTTTGGACGATCTGCTTGAGCTTGTTCGTCTCGCGATGGCGCAGCAGCGCGGTCAGGAATCCGTTGGCGCGCTCGTTGCCGACGGATCGGACCGCGAGATCCTGCAGCGCGGACGCATTGGTCGTGTACGAACCCGATTTTGTTTTCTTGGTCGGCTTGAGGCCCATGTCGTCGAACAGCACGGCCTGCAACTGCTTGGGGCTTTGCAGGTTGACGCGGCTCCCGGCGAACTGCCAGGCGGTCTCCTGCGCGTCGCGAGCGTCGACGGCGAACCGGTCGCGCATCTCGGTCAGGCGCATGAAGTCCACGCTGGCACCGACCTGCTCCATGCCGAACAGCACGTGGGACACCGGCAGCTCGATGGACTGCAGCAGCCTGAACTGCTCGCGTTCGTCGATCTTCGCGGCCAGCATGTCGGCGAGGGCGCGAACCATGGCCATATGAAGCAGATCCTTGCGCTGGTCGGCCGGATCGACGTCGCCGCTCAAGTCCAGCTGCCCCTGCGCGACGTCATCGGCATTGTCCAATTGCAGCTGCAGGAAATGGGATGCCGCCTGTTCCAGCGAATCGGCATGATAGTCCGGCTGGACCAGGTATCCGGCGAGTTTCGTATCGAACCACGGCTCGGCGAGGTCCAGTCCGAGCGACGCGAGGATGTGCGACTGCTCCTTGTACCCGTGCACGACCATCCGGTCGGCGTGCCCGTCAAGGAACCGCTGCAACGCGGGACGGACGCCGGCGATCACGCCGGCTTCCAGCACGGCCGCCTTGCCGCCGACCTCCAGCATCAGCACGCTGCATCCCGGGTTCCCGGGTTTGGATGAGCCTTCGGCATACAGCGCGCAGGTCGATGCCATGACGTCGGCGCAGTGCGCCCGGTTGCGCGGCTCATCATCCGAATTGTCGGCAGGCGAGCCGAGACCGTCTCGTGCGGAGTCGATCCATGCCGCCAACGCCGCCTCATCCGCGATGGTCACGGCCTCGGGAATCCTCAGGTCGTCGGAGGTGTCCTCGTCGTCTGCGTGCTTGTCAGCTGCGTCGCCGGCCTGCTTGCCGGCGTTGAACGACTTGAGTACCTTGCTGCGGGTGCGCGGGCCGAATTCGAGGTTGGTGAACAGTTCCGAAAGCGCGTCGGCATCCACCTCGCCGAATGTCAGGTCCTCGATGCCGATACCGAGGTCCACGTCGCGCCGCAGCGCGTTGACCTTGCGGTTGAGCTTGACCTGCTCAATGTTCTCGCGCAGCGACTCGCCCTTCTTGCCGCCTATCTCGTCGGCGTGCTCGATGATACCCTCAAGTCCGCCGTACTGGTTGATCCACTTCGCCGCGAACCCGTCGCCGACGCCGGGCACGCCGGGGATGTTGTCGGCAGTCTCGCCGCGCAACGCCGCAAGATCCGGGTATTGCGCGGGGCCGACATGGTACTTGTCCTCCACCGCCTGCGGCGTCATGTGCTTGAGGTCCTTGAAGTGATGCCCGGGATACAGCACGGTGACGCGCTCGTCGATCAGCTGGAAGGCGTCGCGGTCGCCGGACAGCACCAGCGTGTCGTATCCGGACCGCTCCCCCATCGCGGCGAGCGTGGCGATGATGTCGTCGCCCTCATACCCCTGCTTTTCGACGTAGGTGACGCCCAGCGCCGTGAGCATCTTCTGGATGAGCGGCAGCTGGGTGAGCAGGTCCTCCGGCGCCGCTTCGCGGGTGCCCTTGTATTGCGGCAGCATCTCGTTGCGGAAGGTGCCGCCCTTCATGTCGAACGCGACCGCGAGATGGTCGGGCTTCTCGCTGTCCAGCACCTGGGACAGCATCGTGGCGAAACCCCATACCGCGTTCGTGGCCTGTCCGGCCTGAGTACTGAAATTTTCCGCCGGTAAAGCGAAAAACGCGCGGAACGCAAGCGAGTGGCCATCGACCACCAGCAATGTTCCACGCGTTTTCGTCTGGGCGTCGTCGCGCGATTCGCTCATTCCCCTACTTCCGACGGCTTGGGATCGCCATACTTGGCGATGATCGCCATGGCCAGACGCTTCTTCGGGATGCGCTGATCCATCGAGGTCTTCTGGATCCAGCGGAAGGCTCCCTGCTCGGAGAAGTCCGCCTTGTCCATGAGCAGGCCCTTGGCGCGGTCGACGAGCTTGCGCTCCTCCAGCGTGTCTTCGGCCTTCTTGAGTTTCTCCTCGGCCTTCTTGAGCTGCTCTTCGGTCTCCTTGAGCTTGTTCTCGCTGGTCTCGACGTTGTCGAGCAGGTCGTTGATCTCGGAGAAACGGCCCATCGCGACTTCCAGGGCGGGCAGCAGCTTGGATTCCTCATACGGCTTGGTGACATAGGCCATGGCACCTGCACCGGTCGCCTGACGGACCAGGTCGGGCTGCGAGAACGCGGTGAGCATCACCACGGGAGCGATGTTCTCGTCGCAGATGACGCCGGCGGCGGCGATGCCGTCCATACGGGGCATCTTCACGTCCATGCACACGATATCCGGGCGGAACTTGCGCGTCAAATCGACGGCCTCCTCACCATTGGCCGCCTCGCCGACGACCTCATACCCGTTATCCTCCAGCATGGCCACCAGATCCATGCGGTTCACCGACTCGTCCTCGGCGACAACGACCGTGCGCTTCTTGTGCACGGCGCTCTCGACGGGCTCGCCTTCGGAGACTGCCTTCAGCTCGTCGGCGGAAAGCACCTCCTCTACCTGACCCTCTTGCTCTTGCGTTGAGGTCTTCTTTCTTGCCACCATGCTCACAACCTCTTTTCCACGACACAGTGATTCATCGACAGAACTTCATGTATAACGATAACATAGAGATTCGGCGATGCGGCACTGTGGCTCACCCGATAATGCAACGTGCCCTCGGTGGGACTCGAACCCACACTGCGCAGATTTTGAGGCTGCTTCCTCTACCAATTGGGATACGAGGGCGTTTCTGGCACTCGCGATAGTTTAGCATATCGCTACGTCATTCGTCCATTGCAGGCGTGCCGCGCATCATTCCAGCGAGTCACGCCGGTTCCGTGGACGCCATACGCCCCGGCACGCGATTTACGCCGGTAGCATCAACGCCGCGCCGAATATCCCCGCAACTCACCAGCGCGGACCTACAATGGAAACACATAAGAGAACTATCAAAGGTGAGGCTTATGAGCATGGACAGTGACACTTACAGACCCTTCGATCCGTGGCGTCCGACACCGGTCAAGGAGGAGTCCCGCAAGCAAATCGTCGAGACCCATTATTTCAACGTGGACAGGGTCGCGTTCAGTTCGGCGCAGGTCGGCCAGTTCGAACGGTTCATCCTGCATGAGAACAACGGGGACACCGTCGGCGTCCTTGCGGTGACCGCTGACGGGAAGATTCCGTTCGTCGAGCAGTACCGCATCCCGACCCATCGCTGGACGTTGGAGATTCCGGCAGGCCATGCCAACGCGCCAAGCGAGCAGTATCTGGACGTTGCAAGCCGCAAGCTGCGCGAGGAGGCCGGCTACGAGGCTTCGAAGCTCACCCAGTTCACGCGCTTCATCAACACGCCCAGCTTCTCCTCGCAGTACACCGCGCTGTATCTGGCGACGGGACTCAAGGAGGTGGACCGTTCCGCGATCGGCCCGGAGACGCCACGTCCCGCGGTACGCCTGTACACGCAACAGGAGGCCATGGAGATGGTGACCAACGGCACCATCGTTGATGCGAAGACGACTATCGCGATCCTTCGCCTGCATGAGGGACTGCTGGAGCACATCGGCATGTGAGCATGTGAGATTGTGCGGTTCGCCTTCCACACGAGACAGTCGCGCATCTGCCCCGCATCCGCGCGACGACCTTCCGCATCGTCCTTGAGCCGATGCGGTTCCCTGGCGAAAGCGCGTGAGCCCCCGCTCGTTTCGGAGCGGGGGCTCACGCATGAATATTCGGCTTCCGTCGTCACGTAGCGGAAGCCGAATCTGCTATCGGCTGAAATCAGTCGTTGGCACCGACGGTGTGCACGTAGATGGTGTCGGTGCTGCCAGCGGCGTGCTCGCCCTGAGCGGAGCTCAGCACGACGATCTTGTCGCCGTCGGAGACCTTGCCGGCGTTCTTGAGGACCTTGTCGGTGAAGGCCATGAGATCCTTGCGGGTCTTGTCGTGGTAGTCCTCATCGAGCAGGAAGGCCTCGGTGCCCCAGGAGAGGGCCAGCCAGTGGTAGGTGTGCTCGTTGGTGGTCAGGCCGTAGATCGGGGCGGCCGGACGCTCGCGGGACACACGGTGCACGGTGTTGCCGGTCTGGGTGTAGGCGACGATGGCCTTGGCGTTGAGCTTCTCGGCCAGGTCGACGGCGGCGGAGGAAACGGCGCCGGTGGAGGACATGTCGAGGTTCTTCAGCTCGGGGATGCGGTCGAAGCCGTGCTCGGTGGCGAAGCCGGAGATGCGGCTCATCGTGGCGACGGTCTCGGTCGGGTACTCGCCGACGGCGGTCTCGTTGGAGGTCATCGTGGCGTCGGCGCCGTCAAGCACGGCGTTGGCGCAGTCGGAAGCCTCTGCACGGGACGGAACCGGGGAGTGGACCATGGAGCCCAGGACCTCGGTGGCGACGATGACGGGCTTGGCGTACTGACGGGCCAGCTCGATGATGCGCTTGGTGGCCAGCGGGACCTCTTCCAGCGGGCACTCAACAGCCATGTCGCCGCGGGCGGCCATGACGCCGTCGAAGGTCTTGACGATCTCTTCGAGGTTCTCCAGAGCCTGCGGCTTCTCGATCTTGGCGACGATCGGGATGCGACGGCCCTCCTCGTCCATGATCTCGTGGGCGCGGTCGATGTCGGTGGCGAAACGCACGAAGGACATGGCGATGATGTCGGCGCCGGTGCGGATGGCCCAACGCAGGTCGGCCTCATCCTTCTCGGTCAGGGCGGGCAGGCTCACGGCCACGCCGGGCAGGTTGATGCCCTTGTGGGAGGAGACCGGGCCGGCAACGACGACCTTGGTGTGCACGTTGTTGCCCTCGACCTTGGTGACCTCCAGACGGACCTTGCCGTCGTCGATCAGGATCGGGTCGCCGGGGTGGCAGTCGCCGGGCAGGCCCTTGAAGGTGGTGGAGGTGATGTGCTCGTCGCCCTCGACATCGTCGGTGGTGATGATGAACTCCTGGCCTTCCTCAAGCTGGACCTTGTCCTCGCCCTCGGCGTTCTTCTTGAACCAGCCGCAGCGGATCTTCGGGCCCTGGAGATCGACCATGGCGGCGACGTTACGACCGGTTGCCTTGGAGGCCGCGCGCACGTTGTTGTAGACCTTGAGGTGATCCTCCGGAGTGCCGTGGGAACGGTTCAGACGGGCCACGTCCATACCGGCCTCAACCAGCTTGGTGATGCCTTCGGGAGACTCGGTGGAAGGACCGATGGTGTCTACGATCTTGGCTTTACGCATGAATGCCTACCTATTCTTATGTGATTTCTTCTAGGAAGAAGTCTTGCGACTTCCACTGCCACAGGCAAGTGTACTAGGTTTGGGCGACGTGAGCCACTGTTTTCACGGGCGTGTTGTGAGCGCTCACATTTTTTTGGGCGGCTCAGGATTCGCTCTTCGCGCCCTCGACCGACTTCATCTTCATGACGCTCGCGATGGCCGACGATCCGATGGCGACGACGATCACGACCAGCGACACCCACGTCGGTACCTCGGGCACCCAAGAGACCGGGTGACCGCCGTTGATGAACGGCAGCGTATTGCCGCTCAACGCCTCCATCACCAGCTTGATGCCGATGAAGCCGAGCACGAACGCGAGCCCGACCGGCAGGTAGACGAGCTTGTCGAGCAGTGCGCCCAGCAGGAAGTACAGCTGCTGCAGGCCCAGCAGAGCGAACACGTTCGACGTGAAGACGATGAACGGATCCTTCGTCAGGCCGAAGATCGCGGGAATGGAATCAAACGCGAACATGACGTCCGTCGTGCCGATGGTCAGGAACACGATCAGCATCGGAGTCCAGTACGACTTGCCGTCCTTCTCGGTGCGCAGCTTCTCGCCGTCATAATCATCGGTGATGCGAATCACCTTGCGCAGCATGCGGATCAGGCCGTTCTCATGGTATTCCTCATCATCATCGCCTCCGACGACCAGCTTGATCGCCGTATAGATCAGGAAGGCGCCGAACAGGAAGAACACCCACGTGAACCGCTGAACAATGGCCGCGCCGACCAGGATGAAGCAGCCGCGCAGAATCAGCGCGACGGTGATGCCGACGGACAGCACGTACTTCTGGAGCACTTTCGGCACGGCGAAGTTCGACATGATGATGACGAAGACGAACAGGTTGTCGATGCTCAGCGAGTACTCGGTGAGCCATCCCGAATAGAATTCGATCGCGGGCTTCGAACCGGCAAAGCACCATACCAGTCCGCCGAAAATCAGCGCCATGACCACGAAAAAGGCGATGTGCTGCACGCACTCCTTGGTGCTGGGCACATGCGGCTTGCGGCCGATGACGAACAGATCCACAACGAAAAACGCGATCAGCACCGCAAAGGTGGCGATCATAAAAGCGACAGGGGTTTCAGACATGTCTACCAGCATAGGAAAGGGCTGTGACGCTCTCTGTCACGAAATGCTCACTTGTTCGCTTCCGTCATCTGGCGCAGTTCCTTCTTGAGGTCGCGGATCTCGTCGCGCAGGCGTGCTGCGAGCTCGAACTGGAGCTGTTCGGCGGCGGTGTGCATCTGCTCGCTCAGCTGACGGATAAGGTCGGCGAGATCCTGCGCGGGAAGCCCCGCCTTGAGTATCTCCTCATGTCGCTTGTCGGCCTCCGCGGCGTCGAGGGAGGGCACACCCAGATGGGTGTTGCCGGCCTTGCCCGCGTTGCGGTAGCCGCCTTCGAGCAACGTGGCCGTGTCCACGTCCTCCTTGGCGAGCATGTCGTTGACGTCGCTGATCTTCTTGATGAGCGGCTTCGGGTCGATGCCGTGCTCCTTGTTGTAGGCGATCTGCCGCACACGGCGACGGTCGGTCTCATCGATGGCCTTGCGCATCGCGTCGGTGGTCTCATCGGCGTACATGATGACCGTGCCCGATACGTTGCGGGCCGCGCGACCGATGGTCTGGATCAGCGAGCGGTACGAGCGCAGGAACCCCTCCTTGTCGGCGTCGAGGATGGCCACCAGCGATACCTCGGGCAGGTCCAGTCCCTCTCGCAGCAGGTTGATGCCTACGATGACGTCGATCTTGCCTTCGCGCAGTTCGCGCAGCAGTTCGACGCGCCGCAGCGTGTCGACGTCGGAATGCAGGTATTCGACCTTGATGCCGCGTTCCAGCAGGTAGTCGGTCAGATCCTCGGCCATCTTCTTGGTCAGTGTCGTCACCAGCGTGCGCTCGTTTTTGTCGACGCGGTCCTTGATCTCGGCGAGCAGGTCGTCGATCTGCCCCTTGGTCGGGCGCACGTCGATCTTCGGGTCGACCAGACCGGTCGGTCGGATGATCTGCTCGACCACGCCGTCCGACAGACCGAGCTCATAGTCGCCGGGTGTCGCCGACAGGTATACGGTCTGCCCGACGCGGTCCAGGAACTCCGGCCATTTGAGCGGGCGGTTGTCCATCGCGGACGGCAGACGGAACCCATGTTCGACCAGCGTGCGCTTGCGGGACGCGTCGCCCTCGTACATCGCGCCGATCTGCGGCACGGTGACATGCGACTCGTCGATGACCAGCAGGAAGTCATCCGGGAAGAAGTCGAGCAGCGTGTGCGGCGGCGTACCGGGTGCGCGGTTGTCAAAATGCCGCGAATAGTTCTCCACGCCTGAGCACACGCCGACCTGTGTCAGCATCTCCAGGTCGTATGTGGTGCGCATGGTCAGGCGCTGCGCCTCCAGCTCCTTGCCCTGCTTCTTGAGTTCGGCCACGCGCTGGTCCAGCTCCTCCTTGATGGTCTTCAACGCATGCTCCATGCGCTCGGGGCCTGCGACGTAATGCGAGGCGGGGAAGATGTGCACGGAGGTCTCGTGGTCGATCACGTCACCGGTGAGCGGATGCAACGTGGAGATGCGGTCGATCTCGTCGCCGAAGAACTCGATGCGGATAGCCAGCTCCTCATATACCGGGATGATCTCGACGGTGTCGCCACGCACGCGGAACGTGCCGCGCGTGAACGCGATGTCGTTGCGCTTGTACTGCATGTCGACGAACTTGCGAAGCAGCTGATCGCGGTCAATCTGCTGGCCTTCCTGGAGGAACAGCATGCGGCCGGCGTACTCCTCCGGCGTACCGAGGCCGTAGATGCACGAAACGGTGGCGACGACCACGCAGTCACGCCGCGTGAGCAGGTTCGCGGTGGCCTGATGGCGCAACCGCTCCACATCGTCGTTGATGTTGGAGTCCTTCTCGATGTACGTGTCGGTCTGCGGTATATACGCCTCGGGCTGGTAGTAGTCGTAGTAGCTGACGAAGTAGCTGACCGCGTTGTCGGGCATGAGTTCGCGGAATTCGGCGCATAGCTGCGCGGCGAGTGTCTTGTTCGGCTCGATGATGAGCGTCGGCCGCTGCAGCCGTTCGATGAGCCATGCGGTCGTCGCGGTCTTGCCCGTACCGGTGGCTCCCATGAGCACCACGTCGTTCTCGCCGTTCTCGATGCGGGTGGCCAGCTCCTCAATGGCCTGCGGCTGGTCGCCGGACGGCTTGTACGGTGATTTGACGACGAATGGCTTGTCGGCGCGCTCGATGTTGAATCCCATGGCTTCCAGCTTACCGCCATCCGTTCAGCGAACGGTTCTCAATAAGAAAAGTGCGAGGATAACGCACAAAACAGCACAATCGCACAAAACATGCATGTCTTGGAAATACAGGGATTTGGCGGGTTTCATGTGCGTTTTGCGGCGCTGCCGGGCTCACACCTTTTCACGGGCGGATGATTCAGTGAGCCTTCCACCGGCGATACAGCCCATCGACCTGCGCCAGCATGTCGGGGATCGGGCGGGTGGAATCGATGACGATGTCGGCAAGCTCCCGGCGCTCGGCTGTGCTCGATTGGCTGCGGATACGGTCTGCGGCCTGCCGTTCGGTCATGCCGCGCGTCGCGACCATGCGCCTGATGCGCATCTGTTCCGGCGCCTCCACCGTGACGATGTGATCGAATTGGAACGGAATCGACCGGATCACCTCTGTGAGCAGCGGCACGTCATGGACGATGACCTTCGCGCCGGGATTCCGTCGCTCCATCCGTGCGGCTTCGGCATATATCAGAGGATGCTCGATGTCGTCCAACCGTTCGCGTGCGCCGGGAGCGGCGTCACGGCCGAACACACGCTCGGCGAGCCACGCCCGATTGAGCGACTGTCTCTTA
>ENA-OXVN01000011-OXVN01000011.1-human-gut-metagenome-genome-assembly--contig:-NODE-11-length-42072-cov-15.4303_pt1 | contig 42072 bp, 59 predicted proteins | sample MGYA00249251_ERZ652698 | MGnify/ENA primary metagenome ERZ652698 (study PRJEB26925, sample SAMN05826886) | human gut metagenome | biome: ENVO:2100002; feature: ENVO:00000062; material: ENVO:00002003...
GCAGCGTCAGATGTGTATAAGAGACAGGTATATAGCTTTTTATTATCTATATATGTTTTTAACAATAAATCCATTTCATCCATGGTAAAAGTTGTTAATGATTTATATGTTTTAGTTGTAAAACGTTTAATATCTGCTACAGGGTTAGATCGTATAATTCGATATGGTTTAATAGCAAAATTAAAAACAGACTTTAGAAAAGTGATGTGCATATTCTTTGTACGATTGGCAAATTCAATGTCAGAAAGCGTTTTGAATATCATCTGATGTGATATATCCCTAACACGTTTTTGATGCAATACAGATAGATTTTTAATGATATATTGATATACTAATTTTGTATTTTCTGATATACCAATCTTTTCCCGCATATACAATTCACACAATTCAATAAATGTAATATTTTTAAGACTGTCATCAAGTGGATTGGTGACAGTCTTTTTTAATTCCTCAATAATTTTTTGCCCATAAAGTTTTGCTTCCCTTTGAGTAGCAAAACCCTGTTTGGATTTTTGCTTCCATTTTATACCGTCTTTATAGCTGACAATTATTTGGTAATTGCCATCTTTTTTGCGAACCGTCATATTGCATTGCATAGTTACACGTCCTTGCTATTAACCACGTGATAAAAGAATTCCTCATCTATATCTTCATCTAATTCTCTATCATGAGCAATCCGTTCTATTAGATTGATATGTTCTTTAGAATGAAAGTCATCGTGTTTAATATGTCCTAATTCGTGTAGTACACTAATTCGTTGAGCATCAAAAGGCTTATTTAAATTAACCAGTATCGAATGGCTACCATCTTCATTAAGACGTACTACTGCTGTTTGTGTTTTCTTTAATTGCGTATAAATTAAATTAATAGACATAACCATACCCCTCCCCAATAGAATTAGTCATCGTGACAAAATATATAAGTTTATATCACTAATTAAACTATTAATTTTATAAACAACATCAGATAGTTGTCGTTTTATAGATACTATTTCAGCTGTATTATCATCAATATTATTACTTAGAGAATGTAAATCATCACTGAATGATGCTATTTTACTTTCTATCTCGTCTATACGTTTAGATAACTTATCTGAATCATTATTAAAAGAAATATTAGAAACTGCATTGGAAAGATTATCGACTCTTTGCGTGAGTGTAACAATATAAATACTTTGTGCAATAATAGCAATAATCAATACTATAAATAAGGCTATCTGTTTCTTATTCATTTTATTTCCCCTCGCGTTTCTTTAACCCCTCAATTAAATTAACTACAAAATCAATATCATCTTTTGACATGTCTTCAGCTGCATCAAACAACAATCGCATGTCTGGATTATCCTTTAATCTATTGGCGTATTCCGCTACTTCAGGATCTATGTAATACGAATCATTTACATCTGACTTATCTTCAATTAAATCTGATTTTTCAACACCAAAGTAATGAGCCAACTGTTCAATTTTGTTCATTCTAGGCATCTTAGTTCCGTTAACCCATGTTGAAACAGTTGATTTGTTTAATTTCAAATCAGCTACTAAATCCGCTTGTGTCTTTTTGTTTGCTGCTAATAAATTGCTAAGGTTTTGAGCAAACACTCTCTTGTAATTAGAATCCATAATAAGCTCCTATTCTCCTCTCCTGCGTATCTATATATTAATACTTAAAGTAGTAAAATACAATACTATTTTATAAAAAAGTTTACTTTTAGTATTGACATTCTACTTTTAGTAAACTATACTAATAATCAAAGGAAGGAGGGATAAATTGAAGCGATTAAAAATTTCTTTAAAAGCGGCGAGAGTCAACGCAAACCTCTCGCAAGAAGAAGTAGCAAGGAAAATGAAGAAATCCAAGGTTACAATCAATAACTGGGAGAATGGAAAAACAGAAATCGATTATGGAAATTTGAATGAATTATGTCGATTATATTCCGTCACTATGGATGATATTCTTTTGCCTTATTAGTCTACTTTAAGTAGAAAAAGGAGATGAAACATGCTAGTACAAAACAAACAAGATTTATCTATAGCCAATAAGGTCTATGGAAACACATCAACTGCATTTGGTTGGGCAGGTCGCAACGCTAAGTATGCTGAATACTGGCGAAAGATCATTAAAGATTATTTCGCAAAACGGCATACAAACAAACTTTATAAGAAATCTATCCACGGCAAAATCAGAGAATGTCGTGAAGCAGATAGAATGGCAAAAATGGAGGCGCATTATGCAAGAAATTAAAAAATGTTTAAAAAATTATATTTTGTACATTATGGAAACAGGAGCTACACCACCGCAGATACTTCCAGAGTTAATCAGACAGTATGAAGTACTAGATGAAAAATATCCGGATTCTAAACAATCAACAGAATCCGCAAGTTTTGAACAGACTTTTGAAGACCAACTACGAGGACCTATTAAAGTGATTACTGCACTTTTAAAAAATAAAGCAACTAGGGATGGAAATTATCGTGAAGTAATTATTCGTGATAATGAAGCATTCCTTAGCGAACGTAATGCACGGCATCCTTTAGTAAGTAGTCATACAAAAGTTATTTATGAAGATGAAAAATAATGGAACCTATTGTTTACACAATAAAGGATGTTGCCGAACTGCTCCAATGCAGCGAAAGTAGCGTCAACAATCTTAGGGAACGTGGCATTCTACGTGAAGCAAAAGGACTTCCGGGCGTCCGCTTTAATAAAAAAGAAGTCGAGGCGCTAGTAGGGATTGTAGACGAATACAGTCCACTACAATACAGGAAGTTAGAAAAGGAGCGTAATAACTTACTTAAAGAAAACGAAAAACTTAAAAATACTATAAGAAAAATAACCAGTGAATTACTGGTTATAGCAGGAGAGGAGTTGAAGTTATGATTACTGCTTTAAAATGGGCAGCTTTCATATGGATTATTGGATCCATGGGAAGCCTAGAAATCGATAGAATTGGGTTTGTTCAATTCTTATTACAATTCATTACAGGCGGACTCGTTTGGGTGTGCGCCAATGTATATGAAAAAGAAAACGCCCGCTAACCGGCAAGCTAAACGGGCGTAGGCAAATTATACCTAAGTTAATTATACCACGGAGAAGAAAATGCAAAAAAAATTGAAATCATATTAACACCTAAAGAAAATAGCAACGGTTATAACATGGAATTTATTGTTAATAAAGATGAATTTAATGGTCGAGAAATAGAAGTTGCGGCGCTTTTGATTGCAGCTGCTCGTAATTTTGGGATTGAAAATCTTAATGCAATGCAATTTATAGCATTTTTAGAAGCTACAAAAGATATGTGTGAAGAACAAAAAGGGGTAGCTCTTTTAAATAACTTGTTTAATAAAGTTGAAGAGGAGAAAACAAATGGAAATTAATTTAACACCTGTTGTTAGTCAAAATGAACAAGTATTCAAGTGGAACAAAGATGAAATCAAATCTTACTTTGAAATACAATTAGAAAAATACAAAGGCCTTGTAGTAACAGAAGAAAACTATAAGGATATGGTAAGTGCTAAAAATGAAATCGTTAAATACAGAACAACACTTGATAAATTCTGTAAAGAGAAAAAACGTGAACTCAAAAGACCAATTGAGTTATTTGAGGAAGAAGTAAACGAAGTGTTGAAAGTTGTTTACGATGCAGAAAAACCACTTGCAGAACAAATCAAATACTTTGATGAAAAAGAGGCACAAGCAAAAACAGAAGCTATCAATAAGTTTATCGAAAAGATGGTTGAGAAATATGGAGTGCGTGAAGAATATGTAAATCAACTTCAACATGATAAACGCTGGTTAAATAAAACTGCAAAAATGAAAGACATTGAAACCTCGATTGAGGGAATGATGATTGAAATTTCAAAACGCCAACAATCAGACGATGACTACAAACAAATCTTAGCAGAGAAAAAAGGCATGATTGAGTTCGTTGTAGATACTTGCAATCAACAATACGAACTAGCAACACCAATCACATTTGATGAATGTTGGGGTGCAGTAAAAGATATGCCACTAGATCAAGCTAGAGAATTAATCAATGCAAAATTTGCAGAGCGTAATGAAATGGAAGAGGCTGCACGAGCAAGCATTACAAATGAACCAGTTGAAACAATCGACGTTGTAGAAACAAAAACTGGCTTAACGGTTACTGTTTATGACTTAACCGAAGATGATGCAAAAGATTTGACTGATTTCTTGGAAATGCGTGGTTACAAATATAAAGGGGTATAGATGGATATTAGATATAATGCGGTAAAAACTGTACCGCAATCAGCGTTAAAGGTAATCGACTTTGGGAGACTCAAAGGAAAATACGATATTTCCCCTCAATGGCGATGGGAAATATTAACAGAAACATATGGGCTGTGTGGCATTGGTTGGAAATTTGAGGTTGTTAATAGTCAACAAGTACCAGTCGAAGAAACAAAAGAAACCATGTTGTATGTGTTGGTAAATCTATATATCAAAGATGGTGATACATGGAGTGAACCAATTCCCGGCTATGGTGGTGATTTCTTAATCTACAAAGATAAAAATGGTTTTCATGGTAACGATGAGGCATTCAAGATGGCGGTTACAGATGCATTAGGTACTGCAGCAAAAATGATTGGTGTAGGTGCTGATGTATATCGAGGTTTACAAGATACCAAAATTAATGCAACGGCAGAAAAGGAAAAGAAAGAAAAAGAATTTGATCCTCACAATGCATACGCAATCGTATTGAAAATGGCAAGCGAACATGGGATAAGCGAAGAACAAGTAGGACAACAACTTACAAAAATGTTTGGTGTTGGTGTAATTGATAACGTTACAAGAGACCAAATGTCTAAACTTTATGACTGGGTAAAAGGCTATGAAGTGGACAACAAGTAATATTGATATACTTCGTAGTCCACTTGGGGTGATGGTAGTGATACCAGCACCACATGACAATGATCTAGCAAAATTAGATAAAGAAAAAGAATACGTGATAGAGATTAAAAAGAAATCAAAATCACGCAGTATGAACGCTAATGCATATTGCTGGGTTTTATGTCAAAAGATAGCGGAAGAGTTAAGCAAAACAGGGTACACCTCAAAAGAGGATGTGTACCGAAAAGCAATCAAAGATTGTGGACACTTTAGTTATGTACCTGTACGTGAGGATGCCATAGAGAGATACATTCAGATATGGCAAGCACACGGCATAGGGTGGATAGCAGAAGATGCTGGCGAATGTAAAAGTATCAAAGGTTATCACAATGTGATGTGTTACCACGGCAGCAGTGTATACAACACAAAAGAAATGGCAAGATTGATTGATTGCCTAACAGATGAATGTGAACAACTAGGCATCAAGCTAGAACCTAGTGAGTACATCCAATCTCTTATAGAGGGGTGGGAGAGTGAACAAAAGGAAAAAGAATGACGATAAACTTTATAAAATAACAAGACCACAAGCTATCGAACGAGATAGTATAGATGGCTATCCATGTTGTGTAATATGTGGCGCACCTGCTACTGAGGTACACCACATATTGCCTAGAGGTAGAGGCGGTACAAGCGAACTAAACAACCTAGCGTGTTTGTGTAGATATTGCCATGAGAACTTAGCACACGGAGTATTTGCAAAGGAAACCAAATTAAAGCTAGAAACAATCATTATGGAAAGGATGAAACAATATGAAAAGAATTGATGTTGTTGAACTATATGTGAAGAAACGCATTGAAAAATTAGAACAAGCACAAGGTACATATAAATCACATGAGGGTGAAATCATAGAATTACAAGACGTATTAGATGTAATTAATCAAACGCAACCAAAGGTTAAATATGCCAGCGTTGGTAAAAATAATGGTTAGTATATGGGCGAACCAAAACGATATTTTTGGTTGAAGTTACATAAAGACTTTTTCCAAAGAAAAGAAATTAAAAGATTACGAAAGATTGCTGGTGGTGATACCTATACAATTATCTATCTCAAAATGTTACTACGTTCAATCATGAGTGATGGAAAACTTTACTTTGATGGACTTGAAGATGATTTTGCATCAGAACTCGCATTAGATCTTGATGAAAAAGAAGAGAATGTGCAAATCACTGTACAATACTTACTTAAAAGCGGACTGCTTGAAATGTGTTCTGATGAGGAATACTACTTGCCTGACACAAAAGATAGTACAGGGTGTGAAACAGCTGCAGCTAGCAGAATGCGTAAATGTAGAGCTAAAAAAGATAAGTTGGAGCGTAACAATGTTACACCAATGTTACAAAGTGGTTACGGAGAGATAGAGAAAGAGTTAGAGATAGAGAAAGAGTTAGAGATAGAGAAAGATAGTAGTGCAAAAAGCACTACAACAAAACGCAAGCGTTTTGAAAAACCGACTATCTCTGACATTGAACAATACTGTATCGAACGCAACAACAATGTAAACGCTGAACATTTTTTTGATTACTATGAAAGCAACGGCTGGAAAGTAGGAAAGAACTCCATGAAAGATTGGAAAGCAGCGGTTAGGACTTGGGAACGTAACAGATATGATCAATCTGTTAAATCAAAAAATAGTAAGACTGACGCAATGAATGTTGTAAAGGAGTTGATAGAAGAATATGAACAATCAGCAACAGATAGTGAAAGCGTTATCGATGTTACAGATAGCGTACAGTACTGATATGTCAAAGGAACGCATGAAACTATATGTATCAATGCTTTCAAACGTCAACCCAATAACGCTAGAACAATCTGTAGAGAATTTGATTAATCGTTGTAAGTTTCTACCTACAATTGCAGAAATTAGAGAGGAGTGTTCCTCATTAAGTGCCTATGTAAATGCACATGAGGAACTTCCTACTGCACAAGATGCATGGGAAAGGGTGTATCAAGTAGCACGATCATATGGCTACGAAAAGGGATTAGACAAATTAGAGGGTTTGACAAAACAATGTGCCAAAGCGATTTGGAAATCGTTTGACCCTCAAAATGGCGATAACTTCAACGAAATGTCTTGTCGTTCGCAGTTTGTTAGGAACTATGAGTCGCAAGAAATAAGGGAACGTGAACGATTGAGATTATCTAATTCAATCAAAGACAATCACTTGTTGTTAAAGGCAAGGGAAAAAGCAGAAAAGGAACGAGCATTACTTAATGCTGGTCAGAAGAAAATTGAAATGACTTCGACTGGTAATTTGGTAGAAGTAGCGAAAACACCAGTTGATGTTGCAAAAATAATCGAGGAAAGTGAAATATCTGATGAGGGGAAAGCATTGTTAAAAAGTGCTATAGGGGGATGAGATGAAAGAAAGAATAAAAGAGTTTGAAACCAGCGTGAATGTATCGTTCAATGTGAGTTTTACAGTACTGGCTACGAATGAAGCACAAGCAAGGACAAAGATTGAAAACTTGCTAGAAATCATGAGGAATGAGGCAACAGTCGATTGCCACATTCACGAAGATTATGATGTGTACATTGATGATACAGAGGCATCATTGAATGGAATGTATTACTACTAAGGAGAATTGAATGAATACAGTACAGATTTTAGGAAATTTAGCACGTGATCCAGAAGTGCGTTATACCCAAAGTGGTCGAGCGGTGGCCACTTTTACGGTAGCAGCAACTAACACCTATATTGACTCCACAACAAATGAAACGAAAGAACAAACTGCTTTTATCAACTGTGTGGCTTGGGGAAAGCTAGGTGAAAGCATTGGTAATTTGAGGAAAGGCAATAGAGCGTTTGTAGAGGGGCGATTACAAACACGTTCCTATGAAACGGCAGATGGTCAGAAACGCTATGTAACAGAAGTGGTAGCTGGCTTTGTAGGAACATCATTGATGAATGATGATAACGCGCCAAGCAATTTTGATAGTTTTGAAAACAGTAATACGGATGAAAATGTTCCGTTCTAAGAGGTGATAAAAATGGTTGAATTAACAATTGTTATGAATTGTGGAACAGGCACATATGAAACAAAAACTTTTGAAGATAAAAAAGCATTTGAAAGTGCTATACAAAATGTGCAATTAGAGTACGAAAAATTAATTTGCTTTACAGATACACGAGGAAGATTTATTTCTGTATCGCCTGCAAATTGCATTATTGAATGTACAGAGTTGAAGAGGTAAATAACAATGCTACTTAAAGATGAAACAAAATATTGTTGGTGTGAAGATGAAGTAGCTGGTGAACCACAAGATAGCATTAAAGATGCTATCGAAGATTATGTCAATAACGAATATGACTACGGTGATTTTGATGCTTTAAGTCGAGAAGAATTATTACAAACAACAATAGAAATAGGTCATCCATACCGATATGTACCTGAGGTAGATGGTGAACGTGTGATTTGGAATGTGTGTGATTACAACTTAAATGATGAAATTGCAGAATATTCAGACGATTACATGAAAGATGTTAAACACGAACACATGGATGAATTAAGCAAAGAACTAACGAAAGTATTCCAAGCATGGGAAAAACGTCATGGGTATGAAAACAAATCATTTGTTGTACAAGAAACAAAAGCCTATCGTATTGAAGATTATGTAAAGGAGTAAATATGTTACAAATAACAGTATTTATGAACGGTGCAACTAGAAGATATCTTACAAATTCATTTAAGGATAACTGCTTTTATGATGAAGAAATGAAAGCGTATGACTCAGCGTTACAAAATGTAGATTTGGGAAATACACAAACAATTAAATTTGTTGATATTACCACAAATGCAAATGTTTCTGTATCACCTATTACGTGCTTAATTGAATGTGAGGAAGTCGTAGAAGATGGAATTAGTACAAAGGAAGCGTAAACAACAATACATAAAAGCCTATTGTCTTATGTATCCGTGGTATACATACGAAGCGCATTGTGAATGGGTTGAAGCGGTAACTTATGCAAGTCCGGGGCCTAGAAATAAGCCAGATAGATTTAAGCACGGGCGGCATTGTTTAAAGTGGCTACTTGAATATGATGCACACTCAATGAGCGGTGAAACGAACATATGGCGCATAGTAAAGGGAGATTAAAAATGAAAGTACATGAATTAATTGAAAAATTGGAAAAATGTTATCCTGACCAAGAATGCTTTGTTGAAGTTGGATACAAGCAGTATGAAATTGATTATATCGATGATTCAAACGACGGTTTAGAAGTGGTGTTAATTACTGGTTGGGAAAAAGATGAGGACGCAGAGTAAAAGATATTTTAAAACGATGTGAACAATATGTAGAGGGGTGAATAGGTGAAAGTAGAGCTATTTAATGATAATTTTCAAAATTTTAAAAGATATGGAATACCAAAGGCACAATTAGTTATTGCTGACATTCCATATAATCTAGGAAACAATGCCTATGCGAGCAATCCTATGTGGTATGTAGACGGTGATAATAAGAACGGCGAAAGCAAAAAAGCTGGTAAAGCATTCTTCAATTCTGATTACAACTTCAATATTGCGGAATACTTTCATTTCTGTAATCGGTTGTTAAAAAAAGAGCCTAAAGAACGAGGTCAAGCACCATGCATGATTATATTTTGTAGTTATCAACAACAATCAATGGTTATTGAATATGCAAAAAAACATGGGTTTAAAAACTACATTCCTATTACATTCAATAAAAATTATAGTGCGCAAGTCTTAAAGGCGAATATGCGTATTGTAGGTGCTACAGAATATGCATTGGTTTTGTATCGTGAAAAACTTCCTAAGTTTAATAACAATAAAAAAATGATATTTGATCACTTTGAATGGAAACGAGATAACAAAAACTTAGTACCTAATATACATCCAACGCAAAAGCCTGTAAGTGTACTTAAACGATTGATTGAAATCTTTACAGACGAGGGCGATGTTGTGATTGATCCAGTAGCTGGTAGTGGTAGTACATTGAGGGCTGCTATGGAGTTAGGACGAAGTGCATATGGTTTTGAAATTGATAGAAAGATGTATGCATTAGCAAAAGAAAAGATATTAAGTGATGTTAAAATTCAAACAAATTTATTAGAGTTTGCTAAATAGAAATGATGAGGTAATTAAATGACAGTTAAAGAACTTATACATGAACTCATAGATACGCATGATGATTTGAACGTTGATGTGGTTTGTGTGGCGAAAGATGGAATATTACATGAAGTTGAAGTGGTTGATATTAACCTCATTAATTCGGAAGTGCGGTTGGTTATGGGAGATGGGTATTAATGCCAATAAATAGCAAACAAAAAGGTGCTAGGGGCGAACGAATGTGGCGAGATGTTTGTAGGTCGCATGGGTTCGATAAAGTACGTAGAACGGCACAGTACTGTGGAAACACAGGTGATGCATCGGATTGTGTAGGTTTACCAAACATCCACCAAGAAGTGAAGTTTGTTGAAAATCTAAATGTGCGTAAAGCATACGAACAGGCGGAACATGATGCAAAAAAGAGTGGCGATATGCCTATAGTAGCTTGGAAGAAAAGCAATAAGCCTTGGTTAGTGGTGTTAAGTGCGGATGATTTCTTCCGTATCTACAAAGAAAGTGAATGGAGTGAGGAACATGGAACAAATGAAAGTGAAATTAGTTAATGAATACGCACAACTACCAACAAGAGGTAGTAATGATGCAGCTGGGTTAGATTTGTATTCTCAGTTCCATATTAAAGTTCCTGCTGACAGTCAAAAGAAAATACCTTTAGGAGTAGCAGTTGAAATTCCAAAAGGTTGTATGGGGTTACTTGTGCCGAGAAGTAGCATGAGTAAAACACCTCTAAGATGTGCAAATAGCGTAGGTATTATTGATGCTGATTATCGAGGTGAACTAAGTATTGTATATGAGAATGTATCTTGTAATGACTACACGATATTTAGAGGTGATCGCATCGCACAATTAATCATCGTACCAGTAGCAATGATTGATGTTGTAGCGGTTGACGATTTAAGTGAAACAGAAAGAGGTGCTGGCGGTTATGGAAGTACAGGAAAATAAATGTGTTGATGCGAAAAAAATCGCAGTAGCAACAATACTTATGAGTAAATTGAAAGCGAGCAAATAATATGGAATGGTCAGAAATTAAAGAATTAATCGATGAAAAGTATAGTGAAAGTGGAGTTAGTGTTCTTGTTAATAATGAATTGCTTTGTGTAACAAGAGTATCTGTTGATTTGGACACCGATGAAATTATATTGATTACAGAAAAGGAATAAAGAATGTGTAAGAAAGATGGATTTTTCAATGCATTGTTGATATGTATGATCGTTTGGATTTTTACGTTATTAATCGGAATGACACTTATCATGTTTAAACACATATTATTTAATGTTGGTTGATGATTAGGATATGGGCGGTGAAATATCCGCCCTATCATAAGAGGTGAATAAAATGAATGAAGAAAATAAAAATGAATTAAGCATTAGTGAACCTGAATGGCAAGCTAGATTTAGAGGAGAGTATAAGGAATTAAAAGATCGTTACAACAAGCTGCACAGAATGATTGTTAAATATGATGCAGGCACTTTGGACTTTGAACCAACTTGTCCTATAGATTTATTGCGTAGGCAAAAGGCTACTATGGGAGAGTATTTAAACATACTTGAAATTAGAGCGGAAATTGAAAATGTGCGTGGCTTAGATGATGATAACCCTAAATTAAAAAGCTATATTGTAGACACTAGTACGTGTGGTTGGCATGAAAAACTATAGTGGTTACGTTGAACACTCCGATTTCTACATAGCACCTCAAAGTTATCATGATGCATTTGAGTTTTTATGCCAGCTTGCATTTGAGAGCGAAGAAACTGTGTTCTATATAGGTAAAGCCATTGAGCATGATAAAAGTTATGGCTTTGATGAAGATGATAACTTTTATTTAGAAGATGAAGTTAGGTTTGAATGGAATGAGGAAAAAGGAGAGTGGATAGAAAGTGTTTAGACGATATGAGAAAAGGGTTAATGAAATTCAAGCTGTGCAATATAACGGCACTAACGTTATGGAAATAGTCGATTTTATTGGTGATGTAATTGGTATTGATTGGTATGAAAACGCATCATTAGAAATCACAACAGATGATGGAATAATCGAATGTTTTAAAGGTAATTATATTGTTAAAGATCATAAAGGCAAAATTAAAGTTCATGAGGCAAGTGAATTTGAAACGACTTACAGAGAGGTAGAAGATTATGACTAGTGATGAACAAGGGAAGAAATGGCTGTTACAAAAGCTATATGATGATGGCTGGAGATATTTGGTTGAAGAATATTGTGGTAAGGTTTGGTTAACCACAGAAAAACCAAAAATTGATGAACTTGGAAGTGTTGAACTGGTTCGCAACTGTGCAATGGTTAGTTGTATTAGAGATATACTTCCTAAAACAAATTTAAACCAATATTTAAGCATTGCAGAAGAATTAGGTATTGTTGATTGGTCTAAAGTAAAGGTTGATACACCTGTATTGGTTAAGGATTATGAAAATAATAGTTGGAAAAAGCGTTATTTTGCATATTTTCAATATGATAAGGTGTATACATGGGGGAATGGTGCAACATCGTGGTCAAGTGAACGTAGTGGTAGTGTAACTCCATGGATGTATGCAAAACTAGCAGAGGTATAAATACATGGTACGTTTAGTTGCGATTGATGCAGAAAAATTAGCTATTAAATGTGGTAATGTTAAATGTGTTCCTAACGTGCGTGATTATGGATCAGAAATTATAATATATTACAGATTTAGAGGTTGGTGGCTTAACATACAGTGGATAACATCAAATCTAATGGGGCTAACAAAAACTGAAATCGAACAAATAAAAGGAATGGCACAATGTAAATATAATATGTATTATGCAAAAAGCGTGGTGAGTAATATTTGAACGAACTAGACGAAAAGAAATTAATAGAAATGGCAGTTGAGTATCTGCAGCCAGTTAAGTTAGTAGATGTACAAATTGCATCTATCAAAGAAGAAATCAATCAACTACGAGCGAACCTTACATCGATAGGTGCTATTGATTACAGTAAGGATAGAGTAACAGGCGGTGGAACTCCGCAAGGGTTAGAGGGTAGCGTAGCTAGATTTCTTGATACAGTCGCAGAACGTGATAAACGAATTGATGAATTATCAAAGTTAAAGTGCGATGCGATCACTAGGATTGATGCACTAGATGAAAAGCTAGGGGCAATTATCCTGCGTTATGAGTTCGTACTTAATAATACAACAGAAGATGCTTATAAAATGATTGGGTGTTACTCTACGAAACAAGCGAAGAGATACAAACAAAAGGCATTATTGGAATTTGGGCAAAAACTTGTCCTATAATGTCCGTAAATGTCCGTGATTGTCCGTGTACCTATAGTTTGCTATTAGGTATAATATATATGTAGAAGTTGCCACTAAGCGACTTTACTCACTCTTTCCTTGTAAAGGTAAATCAAAACACAACAACAAGCGCACCCACATAAGAGTGCGCCTTTGTTGTATATGGGCGAAATGTGGTGTGGGACAATTCATCGATGGACACAGAGTAGTAGCGCAACCATATATTGATTAATGAGTGAAACACAATACTTTTTTCTAATTTCAACTAAAGTATATGTTAAGAGAAAACCTGTAAAAATTACTGCAAAACTGATATGGGTAGGTCGAATATTTTCAACATAGCTTATAGACTTTAAATACGAACCTACCCTAATTGGTTTTTATATGCTGAATACTGACAACTAACTGGGCCTCCAAAATTAGTCATATATTATATTGTTACTTAACATAACACAAGTACGATTCATCATAGTTAGTTGTTGGTATTGAGTGTGTAATGATCATTGAAAACTAGGTGTGTTTATTTTTAACTTTGTTTTTTCATAGTTGAACTCAATAGCATACATTGTCATGTCATCAACAACGCACCTAGTTTTGAGTGATTAATACAATCAAAATGAATAAAACTATCACATAATGAGGTATATCTACGTGGATATATCTCATTTTTTGTATAAATCTATCAGAGGGGTGTAAGAATGACACAGATACATTGCGATAGAAAACATTGTCTAAACAATGACAAGCACGGCATATGTACTGCCAAAACAATTGAATACAACGGCAGGTGTCAAACATATATTACACATGGTAGTGCAAGTAAAAATTTATGTGGTTTATGTGTTAGATCACATGGCAAGTTAAAAAGGAAAGGTGGCGAAGTGCTGAAATGATTAAAGCAATCAAACAATTCTTTGAAGATAGAAAGCTATTCAAGCAAGCAGCAAAGGACTTAAAAAATAAAGAACTACAAGCTAAGGCAAAATATGCTTATGAGCATCATGGAGATAGCTTACTGACTATCATTGATTATTTAGCTATTATGTGTGCGATATTAATTGCAATGGCCATTGTGTGGTGTTGGATGTGAATTACCAACCAACGATAAGAAAGCTATTAACCGCATTACGGATGAATGGTAGACGATATGTAGTAGACACAAGACAATCATGGAGCAAATTCGATAAGCCTTGTAAGGTATACATAGTAAGTCGAATGTACACAGAGGAAGAGTACAAACTAACATTTCCTGAAAAGTACAAAAAGGGTAAGACCTTTAAACAAGGACAACTCTATAAAAAAGAAAGTGAGTATAGCAGTACTAAGCAACATGAAGTACTGCTATTTTTAGTTAAGACATATAAAGGTGGTGAGTAACATTGACGAATATAGAAGAATTAGCACAAAAACTAAATAAAAAAGAACGCATATTCGCTGATGAATACGTTAAGACCACCAATGGAACACAAAGTGCAATTACTGCTGGATATTCGGAAAAGACGGCAAGTGTAACGGCTAGCAAAATGCTAAGAAAACCTAAGGTGCGCCAATATATAGATGCAATCATGAGCGAACGCAGCAAAGACACAATCGCAACGGCTGATGAAGTGCTGGAATACTTGACTAGGGTTGTGCGTGGCGAAGAAAAAGATGCGTTTGGTTTAGATGTATCAGTCGCCGATAAAACTAAAGCAGCTGAACTATTAGGTAAAAGACATATGCTATTTACTGATAAGGTGAAATTATCTGCAGAAGTAGAAATTGATATTTCTGACCGCATGAAAAAAGCACGGAGTAGATCTAATGAAGTACAACAAAGCACAGCTGATTGACGCACTTGCATCATTTGCTGATGACCCCTTGGGGTTTGTGTATTTTGCCTTTCCTTGGGGAGAGCCGGGAACGCCGTTAGAGAATATGGAAGGGCCTGATGAATGGCAGCGAGAACATTTAAAATATCTAGGTGAACAATTAAAAAAAGGTAAGTCTTTACAGACTGCAATTCGTACTGCTCACGCATCTGGCCATGGTATCGGTAAATCTGCCGATGTATCATGGCTTATTATATTTGCAATAGCTACTCATGAAAATACTCGTGGCGTTGTAACGGCAAACACGGATACACAGTTAAGATCTAAAACATGGGCGGAACTTGGCAAGTGGTACAACATGTTTGTTGGTAAAGAACTATTTACTTACACGGCAACAGCAATATTTTGCAGTGATAAAAAATATGAGAAAACTTGGCGTATAGATGCTATTCCTTGGAGTGATTCAAACCCGGAAGCATTCGCAGGCCTTCATAATCAAGGAAATAGAATATTGGTTATTTTTGATGAAGCCTCTGCTATCTCTGATAAGATTTGGGAAGTTACTGAAGGGGCTCTTACGGATTCCAATACGGAAATTCTTTGGTGTGTCTTTGGTAATCCTACTCGAAATAGTGGAAGGTTCCGTGAATGTTTTAGAAAATACAGAGACTACTGGAAAACATATCAGATTGATAGCCGTACAGTGAAAATATCCAATAAAGCACAATTGCAACAATGGGTTGATGCTTATGGTGAAGATTCTGACTTTGTAAAAATTCGTGTTCGTGGTGTGTTTCCTTCCGCATCAGATTTGCAGTTTATCTCTACTGAAATTGCGGATAAGGCACAAAAGCAATCTTATAAGCCTGGAGCATTTGACCATTTACCGGTAATCATTGGTGTGGATCCTGCGTGGACTGGTTCAGATTCCTTAGAAATAGTAATGCGTCAAGGCTACTATATGAAGCCACTCGCATCGATTCCTAAGAATGATGATGACTGGCGCATGGCTCAACTCATCGCACAATTCGAGGACGAATACAAATCTGATGCCGTATTCATTGATATGGGATATGGAACAGGTATCTATAGTATCGGAAAGCAATTAGGCCGTAAATGGCGGTTAATTGAGTTTGGCGGTAAGAGTAATGACCCTGTGTATCTTAACATGAGAGCCTATATGTGGGGACAGATGAAAGAATGGCTTCGTGAAGGTGGTTCGATCCCACCTAATGACCAAGCACTTTATGATGACATTGTAGGGCCGGAAGCAATCATTGATAAGAATGGTCGCATTCAGCTTGAAAGTAAAAAAGATATGAAAGACCGAGGGTTACCATCTCCGAACAAAGGGGACGCCCTCGCCTTGACGTTTGCGGCGCGCGTCGTTAAAAAAAGCGAAACAGGCAACAGGATTGTGGCTAACACGAGTTACAATCCTTTTTAATTGTAGAAAGTGAGGAATTGAGATGTGTATGAAAGGTGCATCTGCTAACTATACACCACCTGCTCCAGCTCCAACCGTTCAAACGAATATGAGCAATCAAACTGGTGAGGAAATGGCAGAAACTAAACGCAAGTTCAAACGTGGCTTTGAATCTACTATCTTAGGTCCGACTGCGAGCGGTCAGAAATCAATTTTAGGGGGATAGCATGGCGGAAATGGAATCTTTACTAGCTAGACAACCTACGGAAAGTGTTGTTAAGCCTGTTAGGCGTGATTATACGAAGTTGAGAAAGAAGTTTTCGCAACTATTTAATGCGCAACAACGATACATTAATAAGTGGAAGCAGTTGCGTGACTATCAGTTACCATTTATTGGTCAATTTGATGGTGAAGAGGACCAGTCGGAACCTTACAACGGTAAAATCCTAAATCCTGTAGCTTGGGAATCCTGCCAGATATTCGCCAGTGGCGTCATGAGCGGCTTAACGCCTCCGAGCCGTAAGTGGTTTAAGCTAACGATGGAAAACATCGACGTAGCAGCGAATAGCCAAGTTGCGGAATTATTGGATGAACGAGAGGAAATCTTGTATGCGGTCCTTGCTAAATCCAATTTCTACAGCGTAGTTCACCAAGTTTACATGGAACTGACAATGGGCCAAGCACCTATGGGGATATTTGCCGATAGTGAATCCGGCGTTCGTTTCACATCGTATCCGATTGGGACCTATGCCATTAGCACTAACAGCAAGGAAACCGTAAATATCTTTGGTCGTAAATACAAAATGACAGTAGATCAGATTGTCGAGCAGTTTGGGTATGATAACTGCCCAGATAACGTTAAGAATATTTACGACAATGGCAATAGCTTGCAACAGTCATTCACAGTCAATTGGTTGGTTGAGCCTAACAATGATCGTAAGGATAAGTTAGGGCGTCGCAATATGCCATATTCGTCCATCTACTGGGTGGAAGGTAGTAATAGCGATGAAGTCTTGTATCATGGCGGCTTTGAAGAGTGGCCAATTCCTATTGCTCGACATACGTCAATGGACTTGAATGGTTACGGTAAGGGCGCAGCATGGTTTGCTCAACCAGATTCACAAATGCTACAGAAATTGGAGTTTGATTATCTGACAGCCGTTGAGTTAGGTGTTAAGCCCCCTATGCAAGCACCATCTGATGTAATTAGTACGGTTAACTTGTATCCGGGTGGCATTACAGAGATTGAGGGTCAACATAAGGTTGAACCGATGTTTGCAGTTCAGTCTAATTTGCAAGATATTCAAAACAAGATTGCAGTAACAGAAGATTCAATCAAGAGAGCCTATAGTGCGGATTTATTCTTGATGTTAGACCAAATCGACAAGGGTCAGATGACGGCTCGTGAAGTTATGGAACGCACTCAAGAAAAATTACAGCAATTAGGCCCTGTTGTTGAACGGTTGCTATCTGAATTCTTGAATCCAATTATTGAACGTGTGTATTCCGTCTTAGATCGTGCCGGTGTATTTCCACCTGTTGAGGATGAGGAACTCTTAGACCAATTAAACGGTCAAGAAGTTAAGATAGAATACATCTCGCCGTTGGCCCAAGCGCAAAAGATGAGTTCCTTGGTGAATATCGAACAGTATTTTGCATTCATCATGAGTTTGGCACAAGCTAATCCTAATATCGTCAATAAGTTTAATTTTGAGGAAGCGGCTAATACATACGGTGTAAATCTCGGTGTTCCGGCTAAGATTATTCGCTCGGATGACGAATATCAAGAAATCTTGGCGCAACAAGCACAGGCTCAAGCTGAACAGGAACAGCAACAACAACTTATGCAAGCAGCTCAACTTGCTCCGGGAATGGCGCAAGCAGCTAAGCAAGCAACAGACGCCGCCAATGACGGAAACCCTGCATTACAGAGTTGGCTAGGAATGGACGGTGTTTAGATGAAAACAATTAAAGATTATATGCAAGAGCGAGATATGCAGGCGCTTAACCACGTACTTAGCACAGAGCTAGGTAGGTGGTTTTTTTGTCGCCTGATGGATCGCTCGGGCATATTAAAGCAATCGTTTACTGGCAACAGTGAAACATATTTCAACGAAGGAAAACGCAAGGTAGGGCTGTTATTCCATGGTGACCTAAACAAATTAGGCGTCGATGGCGTTAAGCAGTACCACCAAGCGCAGCTCGAATATATTGGGCAACAAGAATATTTTAATAATTTAGTCGAAAAGGAGAAACAAAATGGCTGAAGAAAATATGGGAGCTAACAATAGCATGACTGGCAATGAACCGGGCGCGAATCCGGACCAAAACAATCCTACGCCACCTACTGAACCACCTGCTAAACCAGATGGTGAAGGTAATAATCCATCTGTACTAGGCGGTGATAATACGCCACCTGCTGAACCAACGGTTTATGACTTCAAGGATGTATTCCCTGAAGGTACTGAACTTGATGAAACTGTATCTGCTGATTTTAGTAAATTACTAAATCAAGTCGGCGCAACGCAGGAACAGGCTGTTGAGCTAGCCAAGTTCGGTAGTCAATATGCACAGAACATCTTGACTGCTTATCAAGAACAGCAAGAACAAGCGATCGTTGATAAACAACAAGCGGATTATGAACACGCCAAAAAGGAATTAGGCGGCAAATTCGATGAAACTGTAGCTCTTGCAGGTAAAGGCATCGAAGCGCTAACTAAAGCGGTACCGGAATTACGTCAATTACTTGTTGATAGTCATATCGACAACAATATCAACATGATTAAGGTATTTGCTGCCGTTGGTGAAATGGTTCAGGAAGACCCGGGCGTGGGCAATTCTAAAGGCAGTCATGAAATTACAACTGAACAACAATTGGCTGAATCTATTTATAGTGACATGAAGAAAAAATAAGGAGAAATTAAATGGCAATTGGAACATTAAATCCTACTTTGCTCGATGTAGCACAACGTGTAAAAGGCGATGGTCATCTCGACAAAATCGTTGAAATGATGAACCAAACCAATGAAGTTTTAACAGATATGACAATGCTTGAAGGTAATCTTCAAACTGGTAATATGACTACTATTCGTACTGGCTTGCCAATCCCAACTTGGCGCTTATTTAACAGCGGTGTAAATCAAGATAAATCCAAAACAGCTCAAATTACGGATGCCTGCGGTATGCTTGAAGCATACGCGGTTGTTGACCGTAAATTGGTAGACATTGCAAATAACGCTGCTGAATTCCGTTTGCAAGAAGATCGCGCATTCTTGGAATCTATGAACCAAGAAATGGCATCTACTTTGTTCTACGGTTCTAAATCTGAACCTGAAAAGTTTATCGGCTTGGCGCCACGTTATAACGATAAGACTGCTCGCTCCGCGGAAAATCTTATCGATGCGGGCGGTACCGGTAATCAATTAACTTCAATTTGGCTTTGTGTATGGGGCCCTAATACTATGTATGGCTTCTATCCTAAAGGTGGCAAAGCTGGCTTCACAATGGAAAATGATGGTGTAGTTGATGCACTTGACGGCGAAGGCAAGAAGTATAAAGCATACCAAACTCACTATTCTTGGGATTTAGGCTTAACAGTACGTGATTGGCGTTATGCTGTTCGTATTGCGAACATTGATGTATCTAAACTTACAAAAGATGCATCTGCAGGTGCTGACATTATCAACTTGATGATTGATGCGGAAGAAAAAATCCCTAACCTTGGTATGGGTCGTCCAGTATGGTACATGAACAAAACTGTTCGTGGTTTCTTACGTAAACAACTTAACAAAGGTCATCAATATCAAACTGCAGCAGGTCAAGAGCCGGGCAAAATCGTCGTTGATTTCAATGGCATCCCAGTACGTCGTACTGATGCATTAATTATTGGTGAGCAACAAGTTAAATAATAGGGGGTAACCAAGTTATGATGATCGATAAAGAAAATGTATTTTTCTGGAAAAAGGCTATTACAGCTAATACAAACTCTGATGTTGTTATTAATGGTGAAGGGGGCGACGCTGTTGTCGCTCCTTGGCTTGTCATTCGTATTGATGCAGACGTAACCGGTACAGGTTTATTCAATGTCTATACCTCCGATAAAGAAAATATGGCTGATGCTAAATTGTTGACCGGCATTACACTTCCTGCTAATGCTAAAGCAGGCGAAGAACGTGTAATGCGTATTCCGGCTGGTGCGAAAAAGTTTATTCGCATCAACGCTAACAATATGACTGCGGGTACAATTACTGCATTCCTTACATTTGATGCGAATCTTGCTCGATAAGGTGGTGTAACAATGTTAGTAACAACTAAACAAAAAATGTATCTAACGATGCACGGCCTTGTTGATAAAGGCGAAACAATTGATATTCCAGAAGATGTGATCAATGATTTCGGAAAAGATTGTTTTGAATTTGTAGGAAACGTAAAGCCTAAAGATAAAGAACCGGGCAATGAAACAGAACCGGGTGACAAAAATCCATCTGATGAAAATACCGGCAATGAAAACCCACCAGATGAAAATACTGGCAATGAAAAGCCTAAGAAAACAAACAAAAAGAAAACCGATACTACGGAAGAATAAGTGACAATATGAGGGGTGCTTATGCATCCCTCTATTACCATATAGGGGGAAATATGACACCTACTGATATCTGCAATCAAGCACTTGCATTAATTAACGCAGGATTGCTTTATTCACTCGAAGAAGAAACTGAGCAAGGTCGCCAATGCCGTATGCAATATGAACCAACTAGACAGTTGGTATTGCGACAATTTGAATGGAATTTTGCTCGCAAAAATGAAAGATTGGTATTGTCCGCTCATAAAATTAATGGGTGGAACTATGTATATGCGTATCCTGAAAATTGTATCCGCATTTTAGGTGTTATTCCACAAGGCGATCGCTTTCATGCGGAATCGCAACCGGAATACAACATATTTAATATTGGAAATAACAAAAAGTGCATAGTGAGCGATGTGCCACTGGCATTCATTGATTATATATATGATGTAACCGATTTGGATGTTTGGGATTCGATATCCTTGTATATGTTGCAATGTAAACTGGCTAGTGCATTAGCTATGCCACTCACTGGCGATAGAGGATTATTTGACCAAGCGTACAAGCTGTATCAAGCTGCCGTTCAAGAAGCTAAAGGCATGAATGCTAAAGAACGTAAGCAAGATACAGTTTACATATCTAGCTATGTGAAAGCGAGGGATTGGTAATGAGTAATCCTATCTATATCTCACAATTAGCATTTACAACTGGCGAGGTATCGCCGGATGTGTCGAGTCGCTTTGACTTAGAGCAATATAAAAGTGCCTTATTAGAGGCGGAAAACGTGGTTATTCGTCCATATGGAGCCGTTGCTAAACGTCAAGGCAGTCAATATGTAGGGCAAGTTAAATATAACGACAAACCAACACGATTATTTGAATTTACGACAAACACGAATAATTCCTTCATGCTCGAATTTGGCGACAAATATATTCGTGTGTGGAATTATGGTGTTTATACTGGTATCGAAGTTACGACTCCTTTCACTAGCGATATAGTGTTTGATTTAAACTGCAGCCAATCAGGCGATGTTATGTTCATTTGCAGTGGAAAATATCCAATTCAAACACTATCTAGGTATTCTGACACAGACTGGCGACTCGAAGCCTACAAGTTAACTGAACAGCCCTACGACACAATTAATACAGATGTTAATTCTACTGTTACGGTAACCGGGGATACAGTACGTTCTAGTAAAGATCTATTCAATGCGGATATGGTCGGCATGGTAATGCAACTAGGCTATTTTGTTGCAGCTGTTCATGCAAAGAATACTGGTGTTGTAGTGGAGAAAAAGGAAAAAAAGTCCTTTATGGGCGGTGTTCACAAATGGAATGAGTATAACAACATTAATTACAATGTAGAATCCTACTCCACAGACCAAGACCTAGCTTGGAAATTTACAACGCATGGGACATGGACTGGTACAGTTAAACTACAAATTACCACAAATAATGGGACGACTTGGAAAGATTACCGTACATACTCCTCTAACAATGACTACAACGTAACCGATGCAGGAAAAATTGAGCCAAATGCAAAACTACGTATTCAATCAGATATTAAAAGCGGTGAATGTAATGTTGATTTATCTATATTGCCATATACCACATGGGGTATTATCGAGTTTAAAGAATTTGTAGATGCTAAAACCATGAAGATTAATATCTTGAATGGTATTGTTGAAAACGAAGCTACTTCTAAATGGAAGATGGGCAGTTGGGGCCGTAGTAATGGATATCCTAAGTTATGTACATTCTATCAAGACCGCTTTGTAGTGGCTGCTACCAATAAGAACCCCAATTATATTTGGATGAGCCGAACTGGGGACTATCCAAACTTTGGCGTTGAAAAGGTAGAGGGAACTATTACAGATGATAGCTCGATTACCTTGCCGGTGATTAATCGTAAGATGTATGAAATCCGTCATCTTGTACCTGCCAATGATCTAATTATCCTTACAAGCGGTAATGAATGGATTGTAAGCGGCGATAAAACGATTACTCCTACCAATTGTAATTTAAAAACACAAACGCAACGAGGGGCCTTATCGTGTGAACCACAATTTATCGGAAACCGCTGCGTATTTGTACAGGAACGTGGGGGCACTGTTCGTGATATGGGTTATAGTTATGAGTCTGATAACTATACAGGGCAAGATTTAACGTTATTTATTAAGACTCGAGTTAGAGGGTATTTAACTATCACCAGTGCGTATGCGCAGGACCCGGACAGTATTATTTACTACATCAGAAATGATGGGGAGATTAATTGCTTAACCTATATTCCAGAGCAGAAAGTATACGGCTGGTCACATTTTGTGACCAATGGTAAATATCTATACTGTGAATCCGTGTCTGAGGGCGAACAGGACAGCTTGTATACGCTTGTTGAACGTACATTACAGGGCAAAAAAGTAAAATGCATCGAGCGTATGGTACCTTTATATTCCGATGATGTGAATGTATTCCTTGATTGCTATGTCGAATTCAAATCGAGTAATGCAATTGATAGTATTAACATTCCTCATTTGAGTGGTCAAACTGTGCAAGTAGTAATTGATGGTAAACAACAACCGGATGTGGTTGTACCAGATGATGGCTTATTACAGTTAAACGTCAGTGGTAGCAATATTAAAATCGGATTACCGTTTACCTCTAAGATTCGTGTGCCATCTGTAGAAATGCAAATGCAAGATGGAACATTGCAAGGTCGTGTAGCTACCGTATCAAGGGCAGTATTACGAGTTTATAAATCGTTTGGCGGTAAGGTTGGACGCACATTTGACCGAATGGATGATATTACATTACCACCGAATGAATTATTCACAGGTGATAAGCCTGTTATATTACCTAAAATGGGCGTGAATTACTCAACTGATACATCGATATGTATTCAACATAGTGATCCATTCCCATTTAATTTATTATCGATAACTCGCATAGTTGAAATTGGGGGAGGGTTAAAGGATGTTCCGGGACTATAAAATTGACGAAATTGAGCCTACACGGCGAGATAAATTAATTCATGACCTAGAAGTCAACCTAAGGGCAATAGACGCCATAGAAGTTCAAGAGGTGAACCGTTTATACCCTTTCAAAGATTTCTGTTCCGAGATTTGCAAATCTGATTATGATAGCCATGTCGTCGTAGATGATGATGTGGCTATTTGCGTATATGGGATTGCAAAAGAACCAGTTAACGGAATGTATGGGATTTACTTCCTTGGCAATAAAGTATTAGAAAACGATATGCGATGGCAGATGCGTTTTATCAAGTTAAGCAATCAAGTCATCGCTGAATGGTTGGAAACTCGTGAATGGCTATTCAATTATGTTCACACAACTAACATAAAAACGAAACGATGGCTCGAATCGATTGGGGCCGTTATCCATCCAACTGTAAAGGTTGGCGATTTAGAATTATTTACTCTCAAGAAGGAGGACTTTATATGTGCTTACCCGCAGCGGCAATCTTAACCGCAGTTAGTACTGGCGTCGGATTGATTGCGCAAAATCAACAAACAAAAGCGCAAGTTTCAATGTACAATGCCCAAGCGCAAGCTGCAGAAGCTAATAAGCGAATATCTGACCGCAAGCAAGAACAAATTGCCATGCAACAATTACAAGAGCGTGACAAAATGGATAATCGCATGCGACTTGTAGCTGGAACGAATGCCGCTGAAGCAGGGGCAGGCGGATTGCAAATGGCAGGGTCCCCATTACAGTTAATGGCATCTAGTTATGATGAATACAACAAAGACATCTATAATTGGGAACAAAATAAGAATAATGCCATTTATAACGAGTATTTGAATGGCATGAACTATCAGAATGAAGCTAGCGCCGCACGTGCTTCCGCTAAGAATGCACGACGTCAAGGCAATTTGGCAATGGTAGGTAGTATTCTTGGTGCTGCATCATCTATGTATGGTCTTAAACAACAATATGCCAAACCTAAAATGAAGACTACATACGGCGGTGACCCTACTGGATATACGGATAAGGGACCTGTGGTAACAGTTAAGCGTGATTACAAAATGAGGTAGGATATGAAATTTGTTAATTATGATCCAACCCAAAAATTAAATACAATTCAAGGTGGTACACAAGCTACCGGAAATGAAATGGCATATGGTGGTAATCAGCAAGGATTATCAAGCCTTGGTAAAGCGATTGGCGATTTAGGCTCAACTATGTTACAAATCCAAAAGCAAAAAGAATTGGTAGACGTAGTGAATGCAGCTAATGAATATACAGAAGCCATGAATCAAGCTATGTATGACCCTGACAATGGTCTTATGAACCGTAAAGGAGAAAATGCATTAAATATTCCTACTGATTACAGCGAGATTGAATCTGTTAAACGAAATGGAATTCTTAGAAAATATCATTTTAAGATGACAGATTCGATTAATGCATTTAACAAAATTGTTGATAACGACAGAATAAATACAATAAATACAATTAATCGATATGTTCGTGGCCAATATGAGGATAGTGCCATGAAGGCGTTGAATATGAGCATTCAAAACATCGCTAATAACGGCGTTGTAAACAGCAATCCTGATTCATTTGGACAAACTATGCAACAAATAAGCGGTAGCGTTCATGCTCAACTTGCTAATCTTGGATATGACGATAATACGATTAATCTTCAAGTTAAAAAGGCACAGCAAGATACTGCAGTTACCATGATTGAAAAGAAAATCTCTGATGATGATTTAGACGGTGCAAATAAGATGATTAACGCCGTCGCCCAATCCGGATTGATTGACGAAAAGGAAATCATGGGGTACCGGCAAAAGGTACGAAAAGCAAGTATGGTATTGGCAACAGGGAATGAAAAAACTATTCGCGATGTCATTGGTGAATTTGACCCGTATGATCCAGACCTTTTGAATAAAGTTACCAATAAATTGTTCGAAAGTGGATTTGGTAAAGTTGCGGGTAGTACTGGTGAGGCGACTGTCGAAAATTTAAAAGCGGCTGTAATGGGACAGGAAAGCGGTGGTGATGCTAGCGCTGTTAATGGTCGAACAGGTGCTTATGGTTTATTCCAAATTTTACCAAGTAATTGGCCTGAATGGAGCGAACAAGCAGGTATTCCGGGGGCCGATATGTCTGACCCGGAAGCACAAAAGAAAGTTGCCGCATTCAAATTAGGTGAGTACGCACAGAAATACGGGGTTGAAGGCGCCTTTGCTGCATGGTATGCGGGACCTGTGAATGGGCAACGTTGGAAGGACGGTGCACCGGATGCCATCGATAGCGATGGAAATCATTATTCATGGGATGCACCACAAGGAAATGGTGATGAACCTAGTGTTCGCCAATATATACAAGAAGTTAAATCACGTCTATTTAATGGGCAGGCACAAGCGGAAACTCCCGCACAGGCTCAACAGCGTAAAGAAATGATTCAACGTAATGTCGCTACTCAATTGCAACAAATTGCACATAGTCGTGCTGTGGCATTAGAAAATCAAAAAGCTGAGGTAGAACAAATGGTTGCTGCTGATGCTAAAAACGGCGGAACCGATATAACGGCGTTAAAGATTCGACAAGATTATGCTGCTACTCATCCTGAATATGCAAGAGCTATGCAAGGTCAATTGAATCAAGCGCAAATAGCAGTTAATAAAGCGGCAGCAAAAGCATCACAGGCTAAAGAGGTAAATGTACTAGGTGTGAAAACAGCTATTGCTAACGGTCAATTTAAAAGCATGGATGACCTAAATGATTTTATCGGTCAAATGGGCGTATATTTTAATCCTCAACAATTATCGCAAATTAATAAGGAATTTGATGAGTACGCTAATGGTACTGGCAAATACTCTCCTAATATGAAAGGTATGAAAAGTAGCATAGAAAGTCTAGCCGGTAGGAAGATTGATGGTGTTGAATGGCAAGGCGTATCTGCTGCTGTATATCCAAAGGTTCAAGAGTTCAGAGAAAAGAATGGGTATGATCCGTCACCTGCACAAATGGCGCAATGGGGCGCAGAAGAAGTGGCACAACAGGCAATTGCATCCACTAAAACAGGTGAGTTCTGGGGTGCGGGGAAAATGGCAAATTTCTTTGGCGGTAAAGGTTCTGCCGTTAAATATACAAATGCTCAATTGGCTGCTAACGGTATGTATGGGCTATACAATACTACAGGTGATGATGGACAACCTTATTATGTTTATAAAGATAGTAGCGGAGATACACATACAATTACACCTGAAGAATTGGCGGAAAGGTTAGGGCAATAATGAGTAATTATAAAATCACACCTGAACAAGCAACAAATGGTACTTTCGGTATTCAATCCAAAGCACATACACCATTTGAAGGTGCTATACAACAAGAGACCACAGACAATTCATACGGTAAAGCTATAAGTAATGCCGCCAGTGGATTTAATAATTGGTTGCATAAGGACCCATCGCAAGCTACAGTAGATACTAATAGCTTAAATGCATTGGCACAAACCGACGTAACGCCTGAACAAAGCGAAAACTTTGTAAATAAGGCTAGCGAAATATTACAGCCGGCTATGCATCGGGCCGAACAAATCTATCTATGGAATAAAGAGGATTGGAGCCGGTCTGCTATTGATAGCGGTGAAAAGCTAGGTATAAATCCGGATTTAATTATGGCAAGTGGCCAAGAAGGTATCAGACGTGCTGAATTGGCTGCCGCACAAATGGATAGAGGAAAAACAATTCAAGAAATCCGTGATATGTATCCAGAACTTAATACCATAAATTATAAAAGTTCTGCAGAAGCTATTACCGCTTTACGCAATCTTGAATCCATTAATAATACTCACGGTGTATTCGATGCGTTACAACAGAATGTTTGGTCTATGAACGATCAAATCTTACGCGCCCAAGCCGGGTATAAATTATCTCAGGAAAACGATCCTAATAAAATTGCTGAATTAACAGCAGAAATTAATCGGTTAGATGAAAATTTATCTAAATATAGACAGTCTGATGGCAACAGTATTTTAGAAGCTGTTATTGGAGAAACTGCAGCGCAAGGGTATATGATGGCTGTACATGCTATCAAAGGTTCAAATCGTGCTGCAGAAGGTATGGCATTAGGTGCAGCTGCTGGTGCTGCTGCTACTGCGCCAGTTGGTGGTGAGGGTGCTATTCCGGGTGCATTAGTTGGTTTGAAAACTGGTATACAAGTAGGTATGGCAGAACAAATGTATCAAATGTCATTCGGAAGTAAGTACCTAGAGCTTATCAACAAGAAAGATGCGAGTGGTAACCGAGTATATTCGGATGATGAAGCAAAGAAATACGCTATGTCGTTCGCTGCTGTTGATGCCGGCATTGAATTTGTAGCCACTCGGGCCATTGGTAAAGCGGCAACTAAAATCGCTCCTAAATCGGCCCTTGCTAGTGCTATTTCACGAGGGACTACTAATGCGGCCGAAACATTCAATCGTGGTATTGGTGTTACTGCGGCACAGGTAGTCAAGAGTTCTATCAAAGCAGGTGTTCCCGAACTATTCGAAGAAGGGTTGCAGGACGTTAATGAAAAACTCCAACATAACTTATATCGTAAATCGAATGATCCGGAAGGCAACTATTCTGTAGGCGATATGTTCGTCGGGGCTGGTGAGGCCATGTGGCAAGCATTACCTGCTGTAGTAGGTCTTGGCATGATTGGCGGCGGTATTAGCGGTGTACGCACCATGAAAGCTTTTAAAGACTTTCAAAAATTATCACCGGAAGAACAACATATGGCTGTTATGGAAGAGCAAAACCGTAACGGACATGTTATTATGCAGAACCTTAAAAACGATGCTGCGGCTAACAATTTGGCAAAAGAAAACCCTGAGTTATACGGTAAAATCGTACAAGCTCAGGGGGATAATATAGGCGTATCTACCGCTTATGTTAATGTCAATGAAATGGCTGAAACTGCTGAAGGTCAAGCGGCTATCCGTAATATGGTAGATGCAGGATTGGTAACACAAGAAGAAGTATCTAAAGCGATTACGGCTGATGCTCCGATTGAAATTCCTATCGGTTCTTATGCGCAATTAAGCGGTGGCTTATCTGAAGAAACAGTTAAGGCATTGGAAGAATCCTCTTACTTTACTCGTGGTGGTCTTTCAATGAAAACTCTTGAACGTGCAAAAGAAGAAGTCCATGCTATGAAAGACATTGTTAAGGATGATACCGAAAAGCGTGCAGAGCGTGTTAAGAGTGATATTATTCGTTCCTACTTTGATGAAGTATCCGATGTAGACAAGGAAATGCTTGATGTGGTTCTTGCGGATCCGACACATATTAAACAAACATTTAATAATGTGTACAAGGAATTAACCGAGCAATACCGAGAGCAGTATACAAGCGATTTTGATGCTATGGACACTGATTTAGAAACCGCACGTACTAGCGGTGTAAATCCTACATGGTTAGGCGAAAATAAGCCACCACGTTCTAATTCAGAGCGTAGACGAATGGCGTATCAATCTAGCCTTGCTCGTACTCAAAGTGCATTAGCAGATAATCCTGAAGCACTTAATCAAGCAGGAGCCCATTATGCTGACATGGAACATACGCTCAAACAAATTGAATCGCTAGAATCTATGCGAGATAAGCTGTTTGAACTTGCAGATAATGACATCGCTTTACGTATGCAACTATCTAAATCTGGTTATGAAGTATATCAATCACTTAAATCCATAATGAGTGATGAAACTGTAGATCGTAAACAACGTAATACGGCGGAAGCTAATGCCTTACTCATGGCACAACATGCTGATGTTATGGCAGATATTATGCGACGTGCAGGACGTGGTAACTATACGGCTATGGATTATTTTAATACTGTTCGTATTGATATGAAAGGCGAACTAAAAGGGCAAAAAGGATTAAATCAAGTTAAACAAAGCGATGTCAAATTGGCAAAAGACCAAGCGGAATGGGTTCACACATTAAAAGAATATAATCCTAAATCCAATGCATTTGTTAAGATAATGGACACACCATTAGTATTACAAATGATTGGAGGTCTTGACTACGACGTTGTAATTAAACAATCTAAAATTGCGGATATACAAGAAAAGCACCCGGAAATTACGCTAAACGAATTGGAACAACTTCCTTTTGCATTAGTTGACCCTGTTGCCATTTTTAAATCAAGTACGGTAAAAGATAGTATTGTGGTTATGGCGGAAATGAAAGCAGATAACGGCTTAAATATTGTAATTCCAATGCAATTAAATAAAACCAAGCGTAATAATACGATTGTGTATAGCTTGGTTAATAGTGTGTATACAAAAGATACGGTAGAGAATAAATGGTATCAAGATTACTTGGAAAATCCTGAGTTTGGTACGCCGTTATATATAAACGAACAAAAAGTCACTAATTGGTATCTGGCAGAGGGGCTCTCATTGCCCCAAGCGAAATACCACATTAGTGACTTCTTTAATGTAAGTATACCAAACGAAAAAGATTTAGACAAGCTCCGAAAACAACATAATTATCAATACTATCAAGCTGCATGGCATGGTTCACCACATGATTTTGATGAGTTTGATTTAGGCGCTATCGGTAGTGGTGAGGGCAATCAAGTACATGGTTGGGGCTTATATTTTGCTAAAGATAAGAAAGTATCTGATTTGTATAGACGTGAATTATCTTTAATTCATGACGTTGATAAAGGCACATTATTTAAAGTTGATGTGCCAGATACTAAAACAATGATTGATGAACAACAGTCATTAAATATTTTAAGTAAAGAAACAAAACAAAATCTAAATGCAGCAATTAATGCATTACCAGAACAAGAAAAAGAAGTATTTATCAATGAATATACAAATAGTCCTTTATTTAACCATTATGCAAAAAAAGAAATTGATGAGTTAGGAAGTAAGTTTGATCAACTAGATGATGAATACCGTTTACTCAAAGATGAATACCTTGATAAATTTCTTAAAGAAGATCTTAATACGATTACACAAAGAAACCTAAATAGATTGTCCGAAAAATACAATATCGATTTAAAGGCATTAAAAGAAAACCCCGATAGTATAAAAGATATAAAAAATCAACTTGATACTATGTGGTTTAATGCTTTTAAAGAAACTGGTATGGCTGGCAAAAAGTATAGGGAAGTTTATTGGGGCAAGTATAAAAATGATTTTTCTACACTATTGAATGATGGTGGCATAAATGGTAGAGATTTTTATATGGCATTATCTAAAGCGTTAGGTGGTGCAAAACAAGCATCAGAACATCTTAATGAGTATGGAATTAAAGGCATTACTTATATTGGAGCGCAAGATGGACGATGCTATGTAGTATTCGATGATAAGGCAATCAAAGTCATTGAAAAGTACAATCAATCCATCAACGGTATGACGCAAATTAATAGTCCTACTGACCGCCTTATTCAAATCTTCAAAACGGCTGACCGGTCAACATTTCTCCATGAAATGGGTCACGTATTCTTTGATGACATTAAAAACCTAGCTGAAATGGAAAACGCTCCAGAGCAACTTGTAACGGATTGGAACAAGTTGAAAGAGTGGTCTGAATGGGACGATGCGCAAGGTGCTGACAACACAAAGGCACATGAAAAATTTGCTCGTGGATGGGAAGCTTATTTACGTGAAGGTAACGCACCTACTAAAGGATTGCAGCGTGTATTTCGCATGTTCTCGAAGTGGTTAACTCGTATCTATCGTGCGGTGACACGACTAGGCGGATTGCCACCTAAGGAAATACAAGATATCATGGCACGTATGATCGCTACCCAAGAAGATATAGATTCCTATACAAAAGAACAGGCACTTGAACAATTTAAATCTAGCAAGTTATTTAAACAGCTCGATGAAGCTGAACAAGCAAAGGTTCAAGGCTATATTGCCGACGTCGGGGAAATGGCGAAAGAGCGTGTTATGAAGCGGTATATGAAGGAATTAGAAAGTCGCCCAATCAAAGAATGGAACGATGAAAAAGATTCTATTCAAGTTGATATTGAAAAGCGTTTAATGGAGCAGTATCCAATATATAAAGATCATCAACGGTATAATGCGGTTGGTGCTAATGCATTAAAGAATACTCGATATGGTACGCTAAAAGAATTAGAAACTGCTGAACGTGAACAAACTGGGTTTACATTTGATGAAGCTGTTAATCAAGCCATGGAATCTGCTGAACACGAATTTGTTGAGGTCAACAATGTCGGGAAATCTAATGAAGAAATTGCTGAAGAATGGATACTATCTTCTGATGGTCAAATGAAATTGACTGAAGAGGAAGCCAAAATCATCAAATCACAAACCAATCGTGACCTTGCTAACAATTGGGAATTACTCGATAAGTTAAATCGACTTGACCCTAATTCAGAAACAATCGAATCTGAGTTAGAAATAATCGAAAAAGAGTTAACAAAAGAGCAAAAACTTCGTAAAGAAAAAGCAAAGGTTGATAAAGAGCTTGGTTCTGTTTCTAAAGAATTAGATAAAGCTAATGATGAAATAGAGCGATTAAAAGAACAACAAAAAGAATTACAGGAGCAAGCAAGTAAAAATCAATCTGAACTTAAAGATGAAAAGAATGAGTTAAGTAAACGTCTGACAATTGTAACGAATCGACTTGATAGAATAATCGAACAAAAAGAGCGATTAGAAGAACGTATGTTAATGAGATTAGACAATCAATCATTAAGCTCACAAGAACGTATCGAACAATTAAAAGACTTACTTCAAGACCGCATTGATAACGTACGTGCAATTCGAGATAGTGGAATAGGTGTAATCAGTGACTATATGAACCGTGCTAAACAGGAATTGGGCGATTTGACCTTATCCCAAGCTAGCCAGTATAAGAAATATCAAAACCAAGCTATTCGTGAAGGTAAACGTGCTGACAGAGCATTGGCGGTCAATAAACTGGAAGAGGCACTACAAGCTAAACAGTTACAACTTCTAAATCAAGCTCGAGCTCGTGTTGCGTTTGATAATGCACTCCGTATTAAAAAGTTAAGAACCAAGTTACTTGATAATCTAAATAGGATGACACGGCCTAAAAATCCTATCGCTATTGAGCCTAATATGAGATACTTTTATGCTCACATGGCTTACCAAATGGGGTTAACTAAGTATGACGGACTAGAGCCAGTAGACGGCTTCAATATGAATGCTGTTATTAATGCATTAGATCCTGATGCGGATTTACTAAACGTAGAAACATCATTTAGATTTGATAATTGGATTATTCAAACATTTAATAGCGAAGTGCCGTTAGCATTCAAAAATCTAACTGTATCACAATTAAATTCCTTAGAAGAATTAATGACGGGGATTTATAAAAGTGGTAAACGTGATTATGATGGGGTTAGTTTAAAAAATAATAAAGGCGATATGGTTTCATCTACTGATGCAGCGTTAGACATACTAACCACTGCAAGTAATATATTTGGCAAAATTACTGAAAGTACAATTAATAAAGAGAATAATAAAAGCTTTTTAGATGCTACGCTTGGTAAATTTGCTAATGGGATGTTGGAATTAACTCAAATGAAAACAATCCTTAGACGTCTGGATGGTGGTAAAGGTGGGCCGGCTGAAACTTATATCTACGATACAATTAATCGAGCAAAGCAACAATTTAATGAACGGATTGAATCGGCTACTCTCCGTATGGCAAAAGATATTGCAATATATTCTAAACGAGAATTAAATGATATTCGAAATATTAGAGGATATCAGGTTGGTGATTTATATGGATTAACTAAGGAAAAAGTAATTGTACTAGCACTCAATTGGGGGACACAAAACAATCGACAACGAGCTATGGCTACTGCTAATTGTAATGAAGTAGAAATGGAACGTTTATTTCAAGAAGTATTAAATGATAAAGACTGGGAATTTATCATTAAGACATGGGATCATATTAATTCATTCTATAAGGAACGTAGCAAAGTTCAAGAAGAGTTATATGGGAATCCATTAAAAAAGGAAGAAGGCATTACATTTACTATTGGTGGTAGGACTATTGATGGTCAGTATTATCCAATTGTGTATGACCCTAAAACAAGTAGTAAATCAAGCAATCAACAAGTAGAAGATGTTGCAATGCAAATGATGAGTAGCAATGCCGTATTTGGATTTGGTATGAGCGCAACAAAATCAAGAATGAATGTTGTACAAGGTAAGCAATTATTGTTAGATTTTGACGTTATTCCTAAAGCACTTACTGAGGCTGTTAATCATATAACAATGCGTCAACCTGTAATTGATGTCAATCGATTATTATCTAATAAAGAATTGGCTGATTACATAACAAATAAGTTCGGTAGTGATACATATCAATACATGAAACAGTGGGTTCGTGATCAATGGGCATCCGAAGTATCTCGACTAAGTGAATTAGATAACTGGATTTCGATATTAAAACGTAATGCGGGTGCTGCCGTCATGGCCGGAAACTTAAATGTATCCATCCAAAATATTGCCAATCTCCCTGTTGCAATTCAACAACATGGTGCCTCAATTGTATTCCGGGCTCTCAGAAATGCAGGCTTAGGAATATATGGAAAGGGTACAAGAAAAAATGTAGAAACAAGAGAATTTGTATTTGGCAAATCATTTATGATGCGTGAGCGAGTTCAAACGCTAGATAAAGATATGCGTAAAGGTTTATCAATTGGCGGCAAGGGACTATCAGTTAAAGGAGTTCAGGTAGGTGGATACAAATTAGAACAAGCTATTGACATTAAAGATACTATAAATAATTTTGGTTATAGTATTATTGCCGAAACAGATTTAATGTTATCCATACCACTATGGAAAGAAATTTATGATGTTGAATTAAGTAGATTAATAGAAACAGAAGGTGTTTCTATTGAGTGGGCTGAGCAAAGGGCTATTGAAAAAGCAGATAAAGCTATTATAGATGTATTTGGTACAGGCGATGTAAAAGACCAAGCAGCTATTCAACGTCGTAAAGGCTCCTTTGCTAATTTTGTTACAGCGTTTTATACCTATGCAAATACATTGTGGAACATGCAATTAGATGCATTTTATGCATTAAAAGATAGAGGAGATTGGCAACAATTTATTAGTGTTCTGCTTTGGGATTTAATGATGCAAGCAGTTATTAATATGGTTTTAAAAGCCATTACTAATGGTGATGATGACGATCCTGAAAAAATGGCCAAATCTTTTGTATCTGAATTTGTATCTCAATCTACAATGGGTATTCCTCTTGTTCGTGATGCAATCAGTAACGCAATGAGATTTATCATGGGTGAACGTGGATTTACAAGAGGTAATGGTCCGTTGGCATACAGTATTATAGATAAGTTAGAAGATGTTTATACAAGTATTAATAGTAATAAGCGTGATTTTACTGATGTAGGAAGAGCTATTGGACAGGTTGCTAATCGTATTGTCGGATTTAGTGATACTGCTAGTGATGCTATATTTACATTAGCAAAATACGGATTAACTGATATTGATGCAGAACTTGAAGACTTGCTATTTTCTGTAATGTTCAATAAACGACTTAAATCTAAAAAGGAAAAGAAGAAAAAATAAAAGTAAGGACTACCTAATTTCAGGTAGTCCTCTTTATATGCAACAAAGAAAGGCGGGATATTGTGATTCCACAAGTCAACAATCCAGTTGTTCAATATCAATGTGATGGGGTTAACAAGACTTTTATTTGGCCATATGACTTTAATAATATTAAAGACATTAACCTTATTCTAGTTGATGGAGACGGACGGCAAACAGAGCAAACAGGGAATATCTTATACGACGCACAGAATAAAACTTTAACGTATCCAAGTATTGGTGACCCATTATCGGTAACTCATAAGGTTATTTTAATCAGACGTACTCCAATTTCACAAACTACAGAATTAGCCAATAAGTGGCCCTACAATCATATTGAAGGTATGGGCGATAAGGTTATTTTGATTCTACAAGAATTAAAAGAACAATTAGATCGTACGTTGCAAATTCGTGTAGGTGCTGATGAAGATCCAAATCAAGTTGCACGTGATATTGTTGATAATTCTGTAGAGGCGGCTAAAAAAGCAATTGCAGCTGCATTAACTGCAGAGAGTAAAGCAAGCGAAGTACAAGATAATGCAACAAAGCTAACAGCCATTAACGACAATATCAATGCATTATCTCAAACAGTTGATGATAAATTAGCGACTGCAAATACAGCTCTTATCCAAAGTGCTGATACATTTGAGAAAACACAAGCATTAGCGGATAATACAAAATCTTATGCAGCACAAGCAGAAACCGATAAGAAAAATATTAATGATTTGGTTACAAAAGTTGATGCCATTAAGACCGATATTAACAACAAACAAATTGCTAGTGTAGGCAATGCCAAGAAAGCGGAAGATGCAGCCAAACGTGCAGAGGTAGCAGCTGCTAAAGCTGAAGAAATAGCAATACCCGGTGGCAAAGGAATTGTAACTAAATCTGAAGCTGATGCTAAATACATTGGAAAAGAATCGCTAAATGGTATTGTGTCAGTTAAAGACTTCGGAGCAGTTGGCGATGGCGTCGCCGATGATACTGCTGCATTTAAACGTGCTAATGATAATTTGGCTAATAAAATTCTATTAGTGCCAAATGGACAATACAAACTAACTGAACACTTAACCTTTAATACAGTAGGTTCTGTAATGGATATGGGTGTATATACCAATATCAAGCCGTATTACCCAACAGAAACACCAATGCTAAAAGGGGCATCCAATATCGCATTTGTGAAAAACATTACGTATGATGCAGAAGTTAACCAATGCCAAGGGTTTACTTACAATTCTAAAAAGAATGTATTTGTACTGGCTTGTATCAATGGTGAAGGTACTAATCAAATTCTTTATGAACTCAATCCTGACACCTTTGAAAAAGTAGGGACCTATAAATTTACGGATTCTGAGCGCCTAGGGCATTGTAATACGATGACGTACAATCGCTTTACCAATAAGATTTACATCGCCAACGGACTAAAAAACGGCAACAATTTGACGGTTATCAATGCCGATACTATGGCAATAGAAAAAACCATTACATTGCAAGAGAAAATATTTAATATTGACTATGATTGGATTACACGCACCTATGTAAGTATCGTTCCTATTGGTGGTAATCAACGAGTGCGAACCATCAATTTGTATAATGATGACTTCAAAAAGCTCAAAACGTACCAAGTAGATTATATCTATCCTGATATGAATAATAACGGGGCCTTCATGCTAAACGGCGCAATCATGTCCGCAACGCTAGGAAGTCTTGTTGAATGTACTCCATTCGGAACAGTTAAACAGATCATTGAAATCAATCGTGAAACTGAAATTGAAGATATTGCGTATTATAATGGCAAGTTCTATTTTGCTGTGCTTACTCAAAAGCCAAACAAACGTCACCAAGTGGACATATATGTTGGGGACCCGAATTATGATTTTGAAAATTCAATCAATATGCAACGGTTAAAAAATCTTGATTATTTAGGCCTTGGTGGTGGAAAGATGAAAGGCCCAATCATCATGCCAAATAATACATCTGTTCAAGTAGTTGATACTAAAGGTAGCGCTCATCATGCTGTTAAGATGTCTACTGGTAATAGCATGGAATTTGGCATGAGCGATAACCGGACTATATTTCTAGGGACTTCAATAGGTTATTACGATGCTAACAAAAATAAAACGTTTAGAGTTTTAACTGAAGATGATATGTCAGACACTGGAACAGTTTTATCTAAAACCACGGCAGATAGTTCATATGTTAAGAAAAACGGAAATACAAGTATTACTGGTTCTATTACTTCTAATGGTTTTATGAGTTATCGAATGAATACTAACTCAGATTATACAAAAGACCCATCTTCATTGGGGTGTGTTGTATTTAGAGAAGTTAAACAAGGTGCGCTTAATGCGCCTAATAATGGCGTTGTTATGGAGTTTGGTAATTCTGAGCAATGGCAAGGTAGATTATTATTGATTGATAACGGTTCTGATGGCCTGTATTACGGCGGTATTTCCAATGGTACTAATACTGGTTGGCATAAGATGTATGGAGAACGGCAACAAAATAGAATTACATTCGCAAATGGTGCAGAATTGTGGGTGGAATAATGGCAGTTATCAAAACCAAGACGCCTAATGGGCAAATACAAACATACAATTTAACAGAAAACGCACAGGACACGGGTGGTAATTACATCCGTGTCCGTTTTAATGGACAGGATTTATATGCAAGAGTTTCTGGGAATGTAACCCCTTTAAATGTTGTAAAACCGAATGGTGACAGAGGGTATGTTCAATATGACCCAATTACATTCAATACATGGAAATGGGAAGCACGTAATGTCGAAGCGTTCAATAAATGGTACGTATATTTACCGAAAGGAAAATACAGGGTGCTTACTGAGGGGCGGCACAAAGAATATAACGATTTAATTATTCAAAATTCAAAAACTATCGAAATTACAGTTACAAACCATAGAAATTCTAATGATTTGCATTACCTTATGTTTAATATCGACAATCAGATCCAAAAGCGTATTTTAAAAGGAAAGGGTACAAATCGTGTAATTATTGAAAGGACAGGAAACATATGATTGAAATCTTCGCTCCGCCACCACCTATTATGGTGGGATTAAATGAACATGAACTTGTACAAATATCATTAGCTATATTTTGTACATTGATATTGGTATTTGTTGATACGATATTACGCATCTTAGTAGAGGTGCGCAATTTTAATATCGCAACGAATAGGCCATGTACGGTGGCCAATACAATACTTGCCATACTTTGGCGTGGATGGGGATATGTTGAAATCAATGGCAAGAAACATAGGTTCCTAGTTAGCAATAAACTGCGAGCCGATATGACAAAGAAACTTGTCAAATCGTATCCTTGGTTATTCGTATTATCGTTTATCTTACTCACATTACCAGATGTGGAATTTATTTTTTTTGGCCGGCTAGATACGTTTTTAAGCACAGGAATGTATCTCATTCCCATTGTAATTGAGTTAGCATCTTGTGTTGAAAATATGATTGAACTGGAATTGGTGGAATCGAGGTGGTTTAAGCGTGCGATCGGTTTAATTCAACAGTTAATAGCATTCATTAAATCTGTAAAAGAGGCGATTAAATGATTGAAAAAATTAGTATTCGTGAGGTGTTAACAATCCTCGTCCTAGGGGCGGTCAATATAATGGCCGTCCTTTATGGTTATAACGAATTGGCCATGAGCATTTCCTCCGGACTCGTTGGCTATTTAGGAGGACGTGAATCAAATAGGAAGGAGCAAAACAAATGGAACTAGGAAAATTAAGTGCGGCGTATGAAAGTAATGGAGACCCAGCTATTGTATCTACAGGTGAGGGGGACCTTGGGGGTATTTCGTATGGTGCTTATCAGTTAGCAAGCAATTGCGGGAGCGTGGATGCGTTCCTTGGTTGGGGCTTGCGACAAGAAGAAGGGTTTTACAAAGACTATGCAAGGGCTCTTCAAAGTGCAGGCCCTATCAATTCTGATGAATTCATAAACAAATGGCAAGAATTAGGAACCATAGATCCTAACGGGTTTATGGCAATGCAACATGACTACATTAAATATGCTTATTATGATGTGGCATGTAGTGAATTATCTAATCAACTATTTGATGTTAATATCCATAGTCGAGCATTACGTGACGTTGTATTTTCCGCTGCTGTTCAATATGGACCCGGTGAAGTTGTTAATCTTTTTAAAGAGGCCATGCAATATGTTCCGGGTTGGGAGCCTGATTGGAACTTATCTTATGTGAATGACATTAAATTTGACTGGGATTTAATTAATGGGGTTTATGAACAACGGAAGCTGCATCCATGGAACTATGAAGGAAATCCAGATTGGTTACGTGAAAATCTTGTTGACCGTTTTTGTGCAGAAAAAGGACAAGCGCTAGAAATGTTTTCACAAGAAATGCAAGAAAGGGGGCTATGATGAACCTTTGGACTTTTAAGGTATTGTTTTACCTAAAACGACATAAAACATTACTAATGGGGCTAATTTTAATTATTTTAGCTATTGTAGGGGTGTCTATATATAATTCATATCAAGTCAAAAAGCCTGTGTTACTGAATCAGGAACAAGTAAAGAATCCTGTAAAATTTGCTAATGCTATTCATATTACCAAAGATGAAGCACAACAAGTTCTTTCCAAAATGGAAACTGCTCAACCTGTAACCACATATTATGTACAGGCCCCTACGGTAGAACAGGCGGCCAAACAAACGCAAAATGCTATCAAACATGAGGACCCAGTACTACCTAAAGCAGCAACGGAAAAGTCGGATAGGACTGCTGTTGTTGCTAATACAAATGAACAAAAGGTGGACGTTTATAAAATCAACCTAAATAAGGCTCATAAGATTAAAGCTGGTGTAACGATATTAGACAGTAAAGCCTATGAGACTATTGGCTATCAAGCAGGCAAAGTTGAAGTATTAGCACACTTTGACAGACAGCATTTTGAAGGTGGTAGTGTTCTGTATACAGTAAAGGAATGGTGATCCAATTATCTCCGAGTTGCACGGTTTGCAACAGTCAACTATTAGATGATAGTTAATGGGGGGTGATAAAATCAGTACACTATATCTCGACGATGACATGATGCCGTATGCTGATATATTTTTAAAAGCAATAGCCAATATCGAGGCATTGGGGTATTCTTTTAAACCTGATTTGTTGATACATAAATACATCGGAAGAAGTAAAAAGCTATTAGGCATAACATATTGGTATAATGATGATTCCTGCTTGATTGAATTAAGCAAGGATAATCACGATAAAGACATCGAATTAAACACAATTTATCATGAGCTGGCACATGCTACTGTCGAGTGTCATTTTAAAGGTCATGGTAAAGAGTTTAGAAAATTACGAAAAAAGATAATTGACGCTTACAATATTGATATTGGTGGCGCAATATTACAATGAGGTAAAAAATATGGCAAAGACATTTGAATTTAACGGAAAGACTTACAATTTTTCAGAAGATATTCAAGTTCCGGAAGAAGGTTTATTTGAAGCAACACTAGTCGATGAAAACAATCATCGATGCGAAATGGTATTCCGAAATGGTATATTGTTCAGATTGACAGAACTCGATTAGTTTAATATTTGGCGATTTTTTAGACTTAAAACGGCCTTAGTCCAAGAAATGATGATTTTCTAGACTAAGGCCGTTATTTTTTTGTTTGACGTCAAATAAACGTCAAAATTTATATGTTATTATTGATGATTTTTGTATATAATCGTATTATGTAAAAACTTGGCCACAATGATTATTACTGAAATTTAATTATATATGTTAAAATGCGGTCATATTATGGTATACTAAGTTAGATATGATATTTAAGCTAATAAGCCTTGATATTATAAGGTTTATTTTTATTTCGTCACAAATTCGTCAAAAATTCATCCAAAAATTTTTGATACATCCTGTGCGGCGTTCTTGCGCATCTCATCTGAATAGTGGACGTAGACATTCATTACAGTATTGATATTGTCACCAAGTAAACTTGCTACTGTTTTAATATCAACACCATTCGCAAGAAGCGTTGTTGCATAGGTGTGACGAAATGCATGGATAGTTTTATTGGGAACTATCGTTCTAATAGCATAATTAACATTACCAGTACTGCTAGTATTAATATTAAATAATCGCTCGGTATTAGAGATTGATTTATACTCTAATAATATATTTGATAGAATAGGTGGAATAGGAAGAGTTCGAATACTATTTTTTGTTTTCGGTTCCTTTACTCCGAATGTGTTATTTGACGTCCTAGACCATTGTTTGTTAATTCGAATGGTATTATAAGCCAAGTCTATATCAAACCATGTTAGGGCTAAAATTTCTCCATATCTAGCCCCTGTATATCGAGCAATGCATAGTAGGGTATATAGCTGTCTCTTATACACATCTCCGAGCCCACGAGACTAAGGCGAATCTC
>ENA-OXVN01000018-OXVN01000018.1-human-gut-metagenome-genome-assembly--contig:-NODE-18-length-38054-cov-37.744_pt1 | contig 38054 bp, 45 predicted proteins | sample MGYA00249251_ERZ652698 | MGnify/ENA primary metagenome ERZ652698 (study PRJEB26925, sample SAMN05826886) | human gut metagenome | biome: ENVO:2100002; feature: ENVO:00000062; material: ENVO:00002003...
GTTCACGTACAGCGAAGCGGAAAGACCGTAAGAGACCTCGGATATCAATATGATGCGGATAACTACAACGGAGACGACTTAACGCTTTTGGCAACGCATTTAACAGAAGGCCACAAGCTGGTATCATCCGCCTACATTCAAGAGCCAAACAGCACCTTATATTATGTTCGTGACGACGGAGTAATGCTTTCACTGGCCTTTATTAAAGAGCAAAACGTATTTGCCTGGTCACATCACACAACGGACGGCAAATATAAAAAGGTAGCGTCCATTCCAAACGGTGCAAGCGACGTATTATACGTAACGGTAGAAAGAGACGGAAAAATCTATATAGAACGGTTTAATCCCGATATAGAAGCGGCCGTATACATGGATTCATACGTAACGGGAAGCGGCAGCAGCATAAAAGCGGATCACCTTATAGGAAAAACCGTACAAATCTTAGCAGGCGGTACAAGGATGAAGGATAAGGTAGTGCCTGAAAATGGCTTAGTGGCCTTTGGCCAATCGTTTTCAGATATCACAATAGGACTTGCCTATGAAACAAAAATTAAGCAGCCGGGCCCTGATATTGGATTAAAAGAAGGGACCATGCAGGCTAGAATCTCAAAGATTAATACCGTCGTATTAAGAGTAGAAAAATCCTACGGTGGCCGCATCGGATACACATTTAAAGATAAGGATATGGACGAATTACGATACGAAGATTACGAAATGCTGGAAACCGGAGATATCGTGCAGCAAATGCCGGTAGCCAATATCGGGAGTAACACCAAAAACCATATCTGCATCAAACACAACGAACCGTTCCCGTTTGAATTAAACGCAATTATAAGAGAGGTAAGCATTGATGGCGGCATCGTTAAGAGTTACAACGGAGAAGTTTAACAAGAAAAACGAAAGACACCTACAGGCCGTAAAGTACATAGAAGAACACTTGCGGCCGATTAATAAAAAAGAACTACAAGGGGCTTATACATCCGTCACAACAGGCGCCATGCACGAATTTTGCGACAACTTCTTGGCGTTCGGCAAAAAGGGTAAACCTATCGCTATATACGGGATCGTAAAATATCCGATAGACGGTTGTCATGCCGTGTGGATGGTAGCAACAACAGAAATCAAAAACTACAAAAAAGAATTAATCACAATAGGGTTTAAAGAAATCCGTAGATTCATCAAGGAATATGGACCCGTAACGAATTATATAAGCATAGATAATAAATCATCACGGCGCTGGCTACTAAAAGCTGGTGCCGTTTTTGGTACACCGTTTAATGAAAACGGCATAACGTGGCAACAATTTACAATAAGGAGGAATGAATAATGTGCGGAGTGTGGGGTATGATAGCAGGGCAAGCCGTCCAGGGCATCATGCAATACAAACAAATAAAGCAAGAAACAAACGCCAAGGTCGCCATGTATCGGCAACAAGAACAAGCCGCCGAGCAAAACGCCAAAATAAGCGAACTCCGGCAAGACCAAATCGCCGATAAATACGCAAACGACCAACGTAAACTTGACGACAGGATGCGGTTAATGGCAGGACAAACAGCAGCCCAAGCCGGATCGTCGAACATGACGCTTACAGGCAGTCCTTTAGATATTCTCATCTCATCGTACGGAACATACCAAGATGACAGCAGTCAATTATTACAGAACCAACGTAATGATGAACGTTCGGAATTATTCAACCAGTATAATTACGAAAACCAAGCCGCAGGTTACAAGGCATCGGCAGAAAACGCCAAGGCCCAGGGGAAATTAGCCGGCATAGCCACTCTTCTTTCAACGGCTTCCAGTATGTACGGAATTAAGCACGAATACGCCGGAGCTAAAAAGGACAATATAGGCGGAGACTTCAATTACAAGCCCGACCTACTCGGGAAATCGCAGTATAGAGGAAAAGAAAAAGGATTGTTCAGTTCAAATCCCTTTGGATCTAAGAATTTTAGGGGGTAACCCATGGAAATAAAATCATACAACAGGGCTGTAGACCCGAATGTTGAAAACGCCAATGTACAGGCCACAAATAACATAGAAGCCTTTGGCGGTAACACAACCGGAAATCAATTAATGGGAAAAGCCGTAGGGGCTTTACAAGGACAAATACAGGCATATGTAGACGACCAAATAAGCATGAAGGTCCTTGACGCCACAAACGAATATAAAAAGCGGGTAAATGACTTATTAAACGATCCGGATAGCGGGCTGCTGCACAAGCAAGATACAAACGCCTTAGATATTTTAAAGCAATACCAAGAAGGCGAAGCAAAAATAAGAAGAGAAACAATCGCAAACCTTCCCAACTATGAAAAGGCACACAGGGCCTTTAATGCCATGGCGGACGAAAACAACCTCACTAAAACAGGCGCCGTTATGCAAGACCAATACGAGAAAACCACGGCCCATAGAAATGAAAGTGTAGCAAGAGCCGTAGCAGACGTTACAGACACGTCGATGGAAACCAATACATTAGAAAATGCCTATTCATCCCTGACTCAAATAAGAGGCATCGTGTATAGCCAATATAAAAATATATATGGCGAAGAAAAATTAAATGAAATGACAAAAAAAGCCGCAACAACATTTGTGCAGCAATGGGTTTATAACAAAATCAAAAGTGGCGACGAATCAGATTATGAAGACGCATATAGTTTTATCGATAAGGCATCCCCATTTGCCTACGATGCGGATATTACCAAGTTAAGAACGGAATTAAACGTACGAAAACGCGAGCATGATATGACGGACATAGCAAAGGAAGCATGGAAACTATATCCAAACGATCCTAAAAAGCGCGAAGAATATATACGCTCGAAGATGACATACACCGTAGAAGAAGGTGGCGGTGGCAAAACAGGTGATACAACCCTTGAAATGATTGCTGCCGTAGAAACCAATAATAACGACTATAACTTAGTTAATGATTCCGGACATTTTGGAAGATACCAATTTTCACCTAGCACTTACGCCGAAGAAGCGCAAAAAATAGGTATAGATCCGAACGACAGGTCACCGGAAGCACAAGATAAAGTAGCGGCTCAATACAAAAAGACGCTAGCCAAATGGATAGGCTCGGACAACGAAGATGCACTTATTATCGCGTGGAATTTCGGACCCGCCGCCGGTAAGGCATGGCTTGATAAAAAAGACGGTTTTTATCTTGATAACGATTTTTATACGTGGGATGACGCACCGCCGGGGAACGCTTCTGTAAACGACAGATTAGCCAAAGCTCATAAAGCAAAAGAGAAGATGGGAGCTAGTGGCTCAAACATACAAAGCGCCATAAACCAAGGCGTACAGTGGACAGGAAGCGCTCCGCTTGCAAACGGCAAAGTTGCGTGTGTGGAAGCGGTATGCAGTATCGGTGCCGCATATTCACCTACATTAAAAAAGTTCCACGATGACAATGTAGTAAATGTAGACGTTCTGGTTAATAGAGCCAAAGAAGCTGGTATGTCGGTAATTCCTTACGACCCGTCAAAAGTAAAACCGGGTTCAATTATTGTGTACGACGATGTAGGGGGCGACACCCAAACTCACGTCATGATCGCAGAAGAAGGCGGAAAAGTAGTAGGCAACATGTCTAGTGCCAACAACGACCAAGGCGGCGTGGCAGAAGCAAGTAACGCAGATTTTGATCCGCAGCACTTAAAACCGACACAAATCATAATCCCCAAAGAAGCCGAAAACGCCAAAATAACAAGAACGCGCGTTAAATATTCAGAAGAAGAAGCACAACACATGCTAAAAATCGCAGACGCCTACCAAGCCCAAGCCACAAGGAACGAAGAAATTGCAAATGACGGACTGGTAAAGGCAGGTCTTCAAGAAATGCAATTGGCCCACGAAAATGGAACGCTCACCTACGAGGGGGGTATAGCCATAGCCGAAAAATACGGCAAGGGAAACCCTAAAGTATACGCTGCCCTAAAAGGAGCAATAGGAACATACATAGCAGCACCTAAAGCAACAGGAGGAGGAAGCGGCGGATCCGGCGGAAGCGGTGGAGGACAAGGCGGAAGATTAACACAGTTTAAATCAATGATAGGGCGGCAGTTTAATAGCTTTAGCGAATTTATAAACTATTGCAATACGAACGGAATTTCATTGTCGATAAATGAACAAAACAGCATGTCCAAAGCCTTTAATGATTACACGAACGGCACCGGCGAATTTAAGCCTGAATTCACTATTAATATGGATAATCTAGCAAGAAGATCCGGAATAGACAAAGACACTTTTATTAACAACGCAGAAGTAATTCAACGGTCCGTTGCAGGATGGGCAGCGGAATTTGAATCGAAACAAGGCAGAGAACCGACTCAAGACGAAATGTATGCGTACGCTATAACGCTCGTAACGTCAAGAAATGAATCTTACGGAAGAACAAGAGCAGACCAATTATCAGCCGGGATTAAAGATGCGTACTCGGAAACGGGCGACGACGGCGAAACATACCGGAAGATTTATTGGACTGACGGAACCGAAAGCACGGTGCACGATATTTACTATCAACAGTTGTTAAACGGAGAAACTACCGAACACTATATTAAAAGCGGGCAGTATAAATAAGGACGTGAAACAATGGCAGAATACAATTTTAACAACTTTAAAATTAATCCTGAAAATCCCACCGGAGAAACCCCGAATAATGATGTGCTAGGATTTAAAGATTCAGAAACGGCAATACAAGAAGGCCAAGTAGAATACGACGCAGACCAGGCGAAACGATGGAAAGAAGCCGACGCCATACTTGCTAACGGCACAATGAATTTTAAACCGACGTCAGACTATAGAAATCCGTCAGCAGAAGATTTCGCCGGAGCAACAGCACCGCCTTCCCAAAAGCCGAATTTTATCGACGCAATCAAAGACTCGGCCATGGATGTATATCGTAATATCTTCAACGGAAACGCCGAAGGTATGCATAACGCCAAAGTGTACGCACAGTTTATAGGCGTTTCGCCGCAGTTTTTAATGGATAACGAAGCGGCTTATGAACAGGCAGAAAAGCTATATAACCAGCGTTTAAACGCACGCTTTATGGGTGGTAGCGCCTTTTCGGCAGAAGCCCTGGATGCTATGTATCCTGAAATTCAAGCCCTTAGAAAGCAAGATCCCGTAGGAGCCGCCATTGCACTTAAAGAATACGGAGACATAAAAGATACAAGGGGAATATTTGACCTTGCTAAAGACGCCTTTAACTCCGGCTCGGATATGGTTAAGCTTTCAGATGCACAATATAGAGCTTATAAAGGCGAAGATATCGACTCCGTTAGGCCTGAAGTAGATAGATTAACGGCAGAATTACAGGCCTACAAAGAACCTACAGCAAGCCAAAAAGTCTTGTATGACACAATTCAGCAATTAACAATTATGGGAACCCAAGCCGCAAGGGCCACAAAAAGAGCCGCACAAGGGGCCGCATTAGGTATGGCAACCTCGGCCGCAGCAGCAGGTGGCGCAGCCGCAACAGGAATTGGGGCAGCCGCAGCACCGGTTATTTTAATGGCCGGGGCCACAACAGGGGCCGCTTACGGTATGCGTGTAGGAATGTTCGAACAATTCGAACAGCAAAGCGCAGCTGCAAGATACTGGGAATTAATGAATAACCGCAAAGGCGAATACAGCAGAAACCACGCCTTAGTAGATTCGACCGTAACAGGCGTGGTAAACGGAGCTATCGAACTAGGCCTTATGGAAGTAGGGTATAAACCTATAACAAAGGCCTGGGGCGGGCAAGCGGCTAAAAGCATATTAAATAATGCCGCAGCTAGAATGGCCATTATTGATGCGGGAAAAGAAAGCATCGCCAAATTATCCGCACAAGCAGCCATGAAACAATTCGGTAGAAGTACGGCCGCGGAACTTGCAGAAGAAGGCACGCAACAAGCCTCCGAAGACCTTATGGATAATGCCGAATACTATCTGTATAAAAAAGGCGCTCCGCACACCACGACGGAAATAATAGGAAACGCCGTAGACGCCATGGTACAGGCCGTCCCGGCAGTAGTAGGCATGGGGGCTACGGGCGCTATAACGCACGGCGTAGGAAACTACCGTGGCATGAGAGCAGTTGCTGCTATAAAGAACGAAGACTGGAAGCAAGAATACCGTAGAACAGTCGAACAACAGACCATTGAAGCGTTAATGGCAAACAAAGCCCAAAACAAAACCGCACAAAAAAATCCCGAAGTATATAAAAACGTCGTACAAGAACAGGCTAGGCTTGCCGGGGTACAGAACATGTACGTGGACGCGCAAGAACTTTCTAAGACAGATAAAGGCGTAGACGTTTTAAACGATATGGTAAACCGTGGAATTATTACCGGCGAACAAGTGGATAAATCTATTTCAACCGGTGCAGATATCGTAATTCCGACAGGCACCTTTGCCCAGCTTGCTGATGAGTCCGTGGATACCAATACTTTGATGCGGGCAACGACGATGGCCAAAAACGGCGTTCACCGGGCAGCCTTAGAAGAAAAAGCAAAACGAGTGGAAGCGATCCGCGAAGAATTAGCTAATTTAGCCCAAAATAAAAAAGATGTTCTATCCAAGGAACTTATGGAAGAACATTTTAGTGATGCGGACGATATAACAAAAACGGCAGCCGAAAGTGTTGTATATAAAAATCCGTACGACTTAAATAAGAGTTATAAAGAAGCCCTGGCGGACGCAAGAAAAGAATATGAAGACGCGCTGGGTTTTGACGCTTACTGGAATTATAAGCCGCAGGGCGTTGGCATTATGTATACCGACGAAGAAAGCCGCCAAACGGGCCGTGGAATCAGAGTCTCTAATAATGACTACTGGTACCAAGACATGTATAAAAAACTCGGCCGTAAGGCTACAAGAGAAGAAATGCTCGATATTGCGTACGAAGACCAAATGAAAGAATTACAGACTCTGGCTCCGGAAACAGCAGACGAATTTGCACAAAACGCAAATTCGTTAAAGGCAAAATATGAGTCCCTGCAAGGCTTAAAGGATAAATTCGAAGAGTTGGCCAAGAGCGATTACGCCGTAAAACAGTCCCTCACAAAGGAAGGCTACGAAGTATACAACGAAGTATTAAATAGGCTTCAAGACGGTAGCGATAAATCCAAATTAGCTGCCAATGAAAACGCCTTCATATATGCCAAAATGGCTGAAAGCTGGGCAAGAATCCGCAACGAATATGGCGATACGGCCTATACAACCAAGGATTTTATGGCAGAACATGCGGTTACAACAAAAGGCGACGCAAAAAAAATAAAAGGGTTCACCCAACAAGAATCAAAAAGGATAAAGAAATGGCTAGAGAAAGATAGCGAAGAGTGGGAGAAAGCGATAGACTCCCTTCCTAATAAAAGGGACAATTCACGACTAATGGTAGCAAAACATACGCCTATAGTATTGAGAATGCTAAATGCGGCAGATAGGGTAATTAAAATGGACACCTGGAAAATAAAACAGGTAAAAAAAGATCACCCCGCTATTAGTAATGAACTTTTAAAGAAAATACCGAAAGCCATAGACGATCCGGTGGCTATATTTGAATCAACTACGCACAATGGTAGCTTGGTGATAATAACTGATTTAAAAAATGAGAAAAATAAAGCAAATGTAATTACACCCATTGTCTTAGATGTGAAAGAAAAAAAGAAGGAATCACTAATACATATATTAACAAGTGTATATCCAAGACAATCTAAAAAAGAAGAAATACAAAAAGAATGGTTCACAAAACAATTTGAGGGAGAACCCCAAAAAATGCCGGATGGAAGAGAACGACCAGCAAAGGCATATTATCTAAACACAAAAAAAATCACCGAATGGTATGCCGCAAACGGGGTGCAATTCCCCTGGTCGGTCTCATACCAAATCAGTGATTATTTTGATTACAGTATAGCAGATGAAAATGACTTGCGCAAGGCCAAAGAAGGAAAAATATTAAGCACCGGACAAGGTACAACTTTCAACCAACGCGCATGGCATGGAAGCGGTATGGACTTTAACGAGTTTAACCTGGAAAAGGCCCTTACCGGTGCCGGAGATATGGTACACGGCTGGGGTATTTACACGGCCAAGAACAAAAAGACAGCCCAAGCATACAAAAAACACGCCAAAAGCAAGGGCCTTCCGTCGTATTTGTATGAAGTAGATATTCCCGAAGACGCAAACCTTCTCGTAGAAGAAAAGCGGTACGAAGAACAGCCGTCCGAAGTACAAGAAAAGCTCGCTAGGACAATATCGGATTTACCGGATAAACAACAAAAGGCATTTTGGGGAAAACTACTGCACAACGAAATGCGGACCTTTCCTGAAGAGACCGAAGCGTTGTCAGACTTTGACAAAGCGAAAGACAAGGTAAAGCAATTAGAGGTAGCGGCCAATGGTCTTGAAAACACCGACAAGCCGAAATTCAAAGAAAAAATAGCCATAAAACACCTCAAGAAATTAGGATACACAGACAAGCAAATTAAAGACCAAGTCTTTATGCAGGCGGAGAAAGAAAAAGAAGAAAAAGTCCTTGCCGCTGTAAAAGAAGAAGCCAAAAAAGCCGAAGTATCTATACAAGAAAGAAAAGACGGAATTCTGGAAGCGGCAATTCAAAATCCCAAAGACGCCTTAAAAAGAAACGTTGGCACCGGTAAAGAAATCTACAGGTATTTATCCGCATCGCTCGACAGTATGGAAGAAGCTTCACAGCAATTAAACAAAAACGGGATTGAAGGTATTTCCTATTACGACAGTGAAGACGGCAATTGCGTCGTAGTGTTTAGTGACAAGGCGGTAAATATCATTGATAAATACGACCAAGAAATAAAAGCCTCATATAATTCCGCAACAGGCGCCATTCACTTATTCGACGGAGCAGACCAATCCTCATTCGTCCACGAAGCGGCACATATGTATCTTACAGAGATGAGTAAGATGGCCGCAAACGAAGCAGCGCCTAAAGGACTCCTGGAAGACTGGAATACGATTCAAGACTGGGCGGCGTATAAGCCGGAAGATATGAAGGACTACGAAGGAACAGCAAGAGAAAAAGAATTTAAATCCTACGCAAAGGCTATTGAAGACGCTCGTAAAAGTGGTGACGCTATAGCCATTCGTGCTGCCGAAGAACGCTGGATGCAAGAACGATTTGCCCGCGGCTTTGAACGCTACATAGCAGAAGGAAAAGCTCCGACACAAGCCCTACAAAGCGCATTCCGCAAATTTAAATCATGGCTTGTATCGATTTATAGAGATTTAAAAAACCTCGGTAAAGAACCGCCGGAAGACGTAAAGCGCGTCATGGATCGGATACTTGCGACTAATGACGAAATAGAAGCCTGGGCCAAGGCCAAAGAATTAAACGCCTGGGACAAGAAGGGCTTTTCCGGGGACTTAACAGGATCAGAAGGAGACATGATTAAGCGCTGGGCCGAAGATGCCAAAGAAAAAGCCAAGGAACGAGCGCTAAAAGAATTGATGCGGCAAGAGGAAAACCAATGGCGAACGGATTTAGAAAACAGCCTCGAAAAAGAACGCATCGATTACGAAAAACACCTGGTCGATGAAAATTCGATATACGGCCAAGAATTGGTTTATAGGGAAACTGGCGAACAATTTAAAGAAGACTACCTAAGAACAATCGGTTATGACTCGAAAGAATCGTTCGAATCAGCCATTGAAAAGGCAGGCGGTCCGCTAGAAGAACGTTCAAAGGCATTCATGGAAAATCGTCGTAAAGAATATGAAGAAATGATGCCGACATCCGAAGACTTTAAAAACGCAGCCGACGCAGAGCTTGCATCAACCAACGCTCAAATGAGACTTTCACAATTAGAAGCCTATGCGATCAAGCGAAAAGTAAACGGGTACGTTGCAGAAGCGGTTAAAGCAATGCGTGAACTTGACGCCCTAGACGGAAAGTCAGAAGAAGAAATCACGGCCGGTATTAAAGAAATTCTAGGCGTAGACGACGAAGCGGCAAAGAAGGGCCGTCAAGTAGCCCTGGTGCTTGCTAAGAACGAAGAAATCCAAAAGCTCAAGGAACGACTAAAGGACGCCAAAGAAAAGGACAAAGAGTATAGAGCCTTGGCTAGGGAAGAATTAGCCTCGGCTAAAGCGGCCCTTAAAGAAGCTATGAGAGGATTAAACACGGCTAGAGACATTACAGCCGGTAGTTACACCAAAACTCTTCAAGTAGCCCGTGAAGAATTAAGTAAGATGACAGTAGCCGAAGCCACGATCTGGCGGCACTGGGAAATAAAGGCCAAACAAGAAGGAAATAACGCCGATAAGCTAATGGCAGCGGGAGCCTTTGAAGAAGCGGCCACTGCCAAAGGAAACAGCCTTAAATACTACTGCATGAGTAGAGCGGCAAAAGACAACCAAGAATACGTACGCACAAAGCTTGAAGGCTCAACGGGCCGCGTAGACATGCAACAAGAAGCTATGGACGGCATTAAGGGCATGATTAAGCGTATAAGTAGAAGGGAAAACCCGGTACGCCTGGACCCAAACAGCCGATACACGATCCAGCACCTGGCCTATATTACGGGAATTACCGAAAAAGACGGGATAAAGCCGTTAAATGAAAAGGGCGAACCCGTAGGCATCAACTGGGAAAAAGTCTATGGAGATTTAAATCCTGACTACGCTATGGATAAAGAAACCGCACCGAACCCCGACAAGATTGTAGCACCGTGGCTTAGAATACTAGCCGAAAGTAAAGAACGAAAAGACTATAACGAAATGCAAATGGACCAATTCCAGGATATGGTTGAAGCCATGAACGTTCTATATAAGGCCTCAAGAAGAGATTACGAAGCTACAACCATTAAGGACAGAAACGGTAAAGTCATAAGCCAAGAAGAAGCGGCTTTAAAGCTCGTCCAAGCTATCGGCGTAGACAATTCCTTCAATCCGCTACAGGACTCGAACAACCAAACTGACGCAAAGTCTAAAGCCAAAAGCCTGGCAAAAGACGCCTTGTTATACCTCACCAAAGCCGAAACTATCTTCAATCGCTTTGGCGGCGACTGGATGCAACTCGTGTACGAGCCGATTAACCAAGGGGCCAATAAAGAACTTACAATGCAGCAAGAGGCGTGTAAGACGTTCTCGAAGATTTACAACATGTACTCATTAGAAGAATGGCAGGCAATGCGTTCCGACAGGGTCTTTACCATCGGCCTTACGACAAACTTCACCAGGGAACAATTAATTTGCATGGCCTTGAATTGGGGTAACAAAGAAGGACGTAAAAGAGTCCTTGCGACGATAAATAAATCGGCTAAAAACGAAGCGGACGTCATCGACGAATATACCATGCAAAGCGTACTAGAGTCGTCACTCACCGAAAAAGACTGGAATTTCATTGAAGCCGTTTGGGAACAGCTCGATTCGTACTGGGCCGAACGAAACAAGGTGCAAGAAAACCTATATGGACAAGGCCTCGGCAAAGTCCAGGCGCTACCGTTTAATATTAACGGCCGTCAGATTAAAGGCGGCTACTACCCTATTGTGTATGATCCGAAGTTAAGCATAAGAGCCTCGGACCTTGCAGCTGACGATATCGTAAAACAAGCCCTTTCGGGGAGCTCGACGTTTGGAATTGGCATGGGCAGCACCAAGTCTCGCGTAAGCGAAGTAAAAGGACAGCAGCTCGCCTTACGTCTTGACGTGTGGCCGCAGGCGGTCACAGAAGCCATTCACCATATTGCTATGCGCGAAGCGGCAACGGACGTGTATAAATTAATTACACACCCGGCCGTGCAGCAAGCCGTGCAACAAAAATACGGCATGGAAACGTATAACATAATCCGGCAGTGGTCTAAAGACGTGTGGAAGACGGACGTTCAAAAAGCCGATATTATTAATCGCACCCTTGAACAAATGCGTAAAAACTCGGCCTTTGCTGTTATGGCTATGAGAACGGGGACGGCCATACTAAACGTTCTTAACGTCTTTCCTATGATGCATCAGATAGGGAAGATAAATACCCTAAAGGCCATTACTAGCTTTGGCTTAGGTTTCTACAAGGGAACAGATACATACGCCAGAAACCGTCAATTTGTGTTTGATAAATCCCCCATGATGCGCGACCGTATGAATACGATCGATAGGGATATGCAGCAGGACATGAAGCTTGAAGTAGGGCAAGACACATCGCTTATTAGAGAACGGGCAACGCACGCCAAAGAAAAGTTCAATCGCTTTGGGTACTGGTTTATTACAGAAACGGACCTCATGTTCTCAATGGCTTTGTGGAAACACGGATACGACGAATCTATGAGAAAACAAATCGAAGCGGGCATGACGGACGTTAAGCAAATGGAGCAAAACGCCATTTCAGACGCTGACACAAACGTAAGAGCGGTATTTGGAAGCGGTCAAGTAAAAGACCAGGTAGCTATGCAGAGAAAGAACACACTGGTAGGACAGCTAACACCGTTCTATAGTTACAGCTCAACCGTGCTAAACGCGCTTATTAAGGCAGGCTACAGGGTAAAAGACCACGGAGATTATATGGCGCTTATTAATGCAACCCTCTACTGGGTAGTTTTACAGACGCTCGCTGAAACTGTTTATAGAAGTGCCGTCGCCGGAGAATTAGACGATCCGGACAAAATGCTCCGTCGCCTGGGGATTACGACCGTAAGAAACGTAGACCAGGGGATACCGGTAGTCCGCGATGCCTTAGAAGGCGTTATGAATCACTTCTTATTAGGAAGCGATTCGAATAATTCACCGCTTGCCATTACGGCAATTGATGAACTCGTAAAGGCAGCGCAAGCGGCCGGAAACGAAAAGAAAGACTTCACCGACGTAGGCCGCTCATTATCGCGCGTTGGAAACCGCACTTGGAAATTCTCCGATACCTTATCGGACGGATTCTGGAACCTTGTAAGGTTCTCACTCGTTGACACAGACAGAAGCGTCCAAGAACTTATTACCACAACGATATTTGATAAGCGCTACAAGACACACGAAGAACGGGTACGCCAAGACAAGAAAAAGGCTAATGAACAAAAAAAGAAAGGAAAATAAGAGATGATAAGTAAAGACAAAACCACAATCACGTATAAGGGGGACGGGGTTACAACCTCGTTCCCCTTCCCTTATCAGTACAGAGCAGGCGAAGATATTAAAGGGTATTTATTAGTAAACGGTAAAGAAATGCCGATTGTAGCCAACTACCGTTTCGACGAAGTAGAGAATAAATTCATCTATCCCGTAAACGGCGTACCGTTATTTACAACCGACACCCTTGTTATTAAGCGACAAACGCCGATTGAACAAAACGCCGATCTTCCTAATAAGTATCCGTATAACGCCGTTGAGACGGTAGCCGACAATCTCACTCTCATTGTTCAGGAACAGGAAGCAAAAATTAAAGGAATAGAAAATATCCGCGATGAATTAACCGAAACAACGGAACACACCGCTAGAATGGCCAATAGGGTTTTAAATGCCATATCAAACGGGTACAATGTGGCACAGAATCAGTGGGCTCCGTTCGAATACATAAATCCCGCCGAAAAAACCGTAAAAGAATTAAAAAAAGAAATAGACGAGTTCAAACTGGCAGCACAGCGCATGGGAGCCGAAAATGGAACTAGAGTCATCGCCAAAGCTTGGTTTGACGTCGAAGATTTCATTAAAAACGCCAAAAACGAGGCATATGTTATTAACTACGGGCCACAAGTAGACCTTGTAATGGGCGTAGAAAGAAACGCAGTTATCATACAGACCGAAGAAAAAACCTACCGATTAATAGATGAATCGGTAGGATACAAGGTTCAAGAAGTCATAGAAGCGGCCGTCAATAATAAGGGTACTACCATGGACGCTAATACAACCGGCTCCGCTAAAACGATAAGTATAGAACCCGTAACAAACGTAAATGAAGCGGTGACGCCCGGAAGGTACATTGGAGAAAGCATTGCAATTAATAACGAAACATTCCAGGGATATGTATTAGACGTCCTAACACTGGAAGATATAATCTTCCAAACGCTCACAACATTAGACGGCAGAGTATTCGTAAGAAAAAGCGATACAAAACCCATCACAACGTCTTGGACAGAACCCTATAAAAAAGACGTATTAGTAGAAGAAAATACCGCTCAATTCGGGAAGGCAAAGATAGAATTAACCAATAACGGAAGTCTTAGTGTAAAGGATATAACCGCTCCCGATAAAGGGGGTGAACTGGCATTAAGGAGCGAATTAAACAAAGTATCAGATTCAATAAGCGGACGCAAAGCACCGGTCATGACACCGCTTATAGATTGGGAGGCGATGAAGCGGCAAAACTCTAACAACGACGTAAGAAATATCAATAATACAGGCACCGGCATTGTAGGGACCAATACAAATAACCCGATCATACTAAAAGAGTCATACAAAAACCATGATAAAGTCGTAATTATCGCGACAGATACCCAGGGCAGATACAGACTTCCGGTAACATACGAAACATGGTTGCTTGCCTTTTTATTCGACCAAAAGAATGGGTTTTCTTTATTTGACGTATATAGTTTTATGTGGAAATTAACGTCAACAACCAACACGTCGAACCCGTCAACAGATACGCAATGGAGACAGTACGAAAAAAATTGCGGCATCATCGAAATATACGGGATTAAATACGAAAGGACGTAAACGCAATGTTCTACGAACTATTGGAAAAATTCCAATAGTTGAATTAATGAAAGGTCGTAAAAACAATGTTCTATCTAATTAAAGACAACAAGGTGCAAAGTATGTGCATGAATAAGGAACCGCTCATAGGACTGGACGGAGAAATTCTTGAAGGAGACGCGCTGGACCCGTCAACAGTCGCCATAAAGGACGGCAAGGTAATCCAAAAAATCGATATTCCTGAAACGGAGCCGGAAGAAGAAGTAAAGCTAGATGCCGTAACCGTCCTGGAAGCTATTGTAGATATTCAAGAAGAAGTAATGAATAATTCATTAACATTAGAGTCGCTTAAAAATAAGGAGGAATAATCATGGTATTAAAAAAATATATGATAAGCGCATATGGAAAATTAGTATTAGCTGGGGTCTATACATTAGACGAAAACGAGACAGGAAAGAAGTTAGTACCTGAAGAGTACCAGGAAGCGGTTGCAGAATGGTTAGCAGAAAGAGAAGAAAAAAAGGAGTAGGACGTGGAATTCATGGACGAGCTGGTTACAAGGATACTATTAAACGTATCTCATGAACATGTCTTAGATATCTGTAACGTCATCCTACTGGTACTAATTCTCTTGGTGGCCGATGCTTTCTTGCGCATTATTGCGGAAGTATTCCAGTATAATAAAGACCACAACCGCAAGAACACAACTAAAACTTTTATCACAACGCTTATATGGTATGGCTGGGGGCAGGGCGACTACATCGACGCCAACACAGGGAAAATCAAACGCTATCTCATGAGTGAGAAATTAAGAAGCAGCATGTTAAAAAAGATATGCATATTCTACCCGGCATGGTTTTTCTTATCGATCGCATGTGTCTCTCTTCCGGACACCGTATTTATCGGAGTCCGTGGAGACGAACTATTGGCCAATGTTTTTATGTGGTGGCCCGTCGCCTCGGAACTTTCGTCAATTATTGAAAACCTAAGAGAAATTGATACTTACCATTTCGTAAGAATCAAAAACATGTTCATGGAAATTAACAAAATGAGGAAGTGAAAAAAGTGATAGACAAAATTAATATCGCAGACCTGGTAGTCATTACAGGCCTCGTAACGGGGCTTGTAATGGCTATTTTGTTTAGCTTGAATGAATTGGCTATGTCTATCGCCTCCGGCCTCTTGGGATATATCGGAGGCTCGAAACTTTCACCGCACAAAGAAAGGAGTGATGAAAAATGAGAGAAGTAACACTAGAAGAAATCAAAAACCTGGCACGGGAAGCCTATTGGGATTTATGGAATGGAGCCCGGAGTATGGGCCGTGACGTCAAACTATATATCCACTGGACGGGTGGCCGTTACAACCAGACTTTTAGCGACTACCACATTAGCATTACAGGCGAAGGCCACTGCTTTATCTCAACGGATAATTTCGCCGAAGTCAAAAACGCAACATATATGAGAAATACCGGTAGCATCGCTATTACGCTTTGTTGTGCCCTGGATGCTATAGGTCCGGACAACTTAGGACCGTACCCGCCGACAGAAGCACAGATTAACGCCATTTCACAGGTTGTATGCGTCCTAGCCGATGCGCTGGATCTTACGATTGATGCGAACCGGGTCATGACACACGCCGAAGCGGCCGATAATCTCGACGGGCTTTATACCCATGATGATTACGGCCCGGATTCAACATGTGAACGCTGGGACCTTTGGGTACTTAGAGAGGGTGAAGAACCCGGCACCGGCGGGCAACAAATTAGAGGAAATGCCAATTATTATAGACACCACAAATTATTAAGTGACGTGTAAAGGAGAAACCATTATGAATAAGAACGAAATTATGAACATGCTCGCAAAAGAAGCCGCACAAATTGCAAAAGAACAAGCAACGGCAGCCCTTAGCTCATTGTCAGCAAACGACCTTCGGCCGATTGTAGAAGAACAATTAAAGACCATTACAGGCCCTCTACAACAGGAAGCGGAAACCACAAGCTCCGTATGGGTCAAGATCAGAAACCGTTTCTACATTCGCATTATTAACAACGCGATCGACAACATCATCAAAACAATCCAGGACGGCCTGGACGGACTTAGTAAGAAATAAGTTGTTGCATAATTTACAACAACTTATTTAAGCAAAACAACTTTTATTAAACTAAAAACAAAAGTTGTTTAACAAATTGGCATTCCGTAAACAACTCAATAAGAACCAAAAAGACGGATTCTTGGAACTTAACCTACGTTAAGACCCGGAATCCGTCTTTTTTTGATACTTAGTCATATTAAAAAAGGAAAAAAACGTCATAAAAACCAGGGGAAATACAGCAAAACAGCTACATTTCCCACAGAAAAGAGTAAATCTCCAAAATAAGCCCTATTTCAAGCCACAGATAGATTTATAAAACGACGCATAAAAGAACATGAATAAGAACATAAAACGCCTTACAAGCGATTCTGTAAAGCCGTTTTTGAAGAAAAAATAAATAAAAAAATACATTAATAAATTTTAGAGAAAATATTTGACAATACACGCAATGCGTGATATACTTTACTCAAGATAAAGATATGAATTGCCTATCAGCGAAAGGAGAATGAAAAAATGGAAGAGAGAAAATATCAAGTATCGGTAGAATATCCGTTCGACAACGCAGACGCATGGGATTTTGCAACGAAGGAAGAGGCCTTAAAGGAGTTCGACGAACTCAAGAAGGAAGTGAACGACAGGGACGTAGCCGCAATGCTCAAGATTACAGACCGGGAGAACAATTACAAGGTTGTTGAGTTTTACGTCAACAGACGAGAAATGTTCAGTATCGACGAATTGAACGACTATGAGAACACTCTCATAGCGTGGGATGAATAAAATAAAAGCGGCACGAGAAGCCGCAGGACTTACGCAAGCCGAAGTCTTTGAAGTGCTCCGTATACCCATGCGGACACTTCAAGACTGGGAGAACGGCAGAAGAACGCCGCCTGAATGGGCCGAACGGTTAATAACAGAAAAACTAAGCTTAATAGCTAGAAGGACGAAAGGGGATATAAGAATGGCAGAATACATGGTAGTATACGAAGATGAAGACGGGATTAGCGAAGTCCCGTTCGATGATTACGAAGAAGCTGGGCAATACTTTGATGACCTCGAAGATGATTGCACATGGGCAGAGCTTAGAAGATATAACGACATGACCGATTACGATGTTATCGGAGCAATCGGACGAAGAGGAAGATAAACAACAAAGACCCCTCACAACGAGGGGCCTTTGTATTTTCGACAAAAATTCGTCAAAAAACCATGGTGAATAATGGTAAATATGGTGAAAAATAAAATAATGCGAAACTTGGCCAAAGCGGTGATTAACGCAGTTTAATAAATATGGGAAAATAGAAAGGCATAAAAAAGCCTTCATATAGGAATGGCAACAACACATGCAATTGTGATAAATACCCATTTATTAAACATTCGACAATAAAATCGTCAAAAACTCATTTAAAAATATTTGCGACCCTGTCCGCTGCCCGAAGTCGCATCTCGTCCGTAAAATGAATGTATGTGTTAATAACGGTATTTACGTCATCGCCTAAAAGACTTGCAACGGTTTTTACGTCAAGGCCGTTCGCTAAAAGCGTAGTCGCGTATGTGTGTCTCATATCGTGAATCGATTTTCCACTTACAACCGTCCATATAACATTATTAACCCGGCTGGAATGATTACCTTTAGCAGGAAACAATACAAGGCCGTCGCATTGCTTTTTATAGTCCTTTAATATCTTCAACAACACCGGCGGGACGGGAAGTATACGATAACTGTTTTTAGTCTTTAGTTGATTAAACCCAAACTTATTTTGCCCGGAACGAACAAACTGCTTATTAATATTAATGGTAGACACTGAAAAATCAATATCATCCCATGTTAAGCCTAGAATTTCACTATAGCGACAGCCGGTATATCTGGCAACAGAAACCAAAGCGTAGTAATACGAAGAATAGCCTTTTAGAAAATCCATCAACCTGTCCAGATCATCCTCGGTAAACACCCTAATTTTTCTCCGTTCGCTTTTCGCCTTTTCAACCAAATCGCACGGGTTAAGGGCAATAGCACCATAGGGTCTTTTTGCGTAATTAAAAATAGTCTTTAGGCGTTGGAGATATAAATTTCTTGTTCCGGGAGAAAGGCAACCGGAGTTAAAAACCGAAACGATTTGAGAATACGAAATGTTGCGGATAGGAAGCGGTGCTAATTCCTGGAAGAATCGCAAAGAGTGCTCGTAAGTAAGACGGGTATTATAGGTGAGATTCGACTTCTCGCGAAGGTATAAAGAATAGAAGTCACCAAGCGTGGCATCGCGGAGATCCTCGGAGGTGAAAACGGAAACTGTTTCTTTTAACTCGGCGATAATATCCTGGCCATATTCTTTAGCCGCTCTTTGCGTTTTAAAGCCTTGCTTTGACTTTTGACGCCACTTACGACCGTCTTTATAACTAACAATAACCTGATAGCCGTTATCCTTTTTTCGTATTGTAATATTTGCCTGCATTTTTAACACCGTATAACAAAAAAAGAGTCACCGATAGGTAACCCCTGAAAATAAAAATAGGAGCGATACCTTTCGATACCGCTCCAGTAAAAAGAGTCGAACTCTTTTTACTCTGTAGCAATATCTTAACTTACGCTAAACAATTTGTCAAAATAAACGATTGATTAAAATCCGTAGTTAATATATCTCACAATTTTATTAATACGACTTGCAATATCAGAAATTTCATAATTAATAGATTGAATATCTGTATTAATAGACTGGATATCCATAGAATTTTTATTAACATCACTAACAAGCCCTTGCAACGAAGTAGAATTAGACAACACATCAGCCTCATTGGAAGAGATTCGGCTATCCAAGTCATCAATGCGACGGTCTATTTCGTTTATATCGCTAGAAAAACGAAGTGACGAAACCGTATCAGATAGCGAGTTAATCTGTTGCGAAAGTTGATAAATATAGAACCCTTGAATAGCAATAATAACAAACATAACAATAAATAAGGCCATAATTTTCTTGCTCATGAGCACCACCTATAGCTATTCATCCTCACCAAAGCATCCGTCACTGTTTAATACAATGGATTTTATTTATAAAGAGAGCGCTGGAAATCAGCATTTAATTTTTTATTAAAGTACATGTGATAACACTCAAAAAAGAAAAGTTCGCCTACCATTGTACGGAGGGAAAATTTAGCTATTGCAGGGGAATAAACAACTTTTGCGGATTTATCAGCATCCATATCAAACAAAAAAGCACCGTTTTCGTCGTAAGCGCCACCTTGACGTCTTAATAACTGCATGGTTTGGGAGTCAAAATCATAATAGAAAATACAGGAATACTTAACCAACACAGGACCATCACTGTCGTAAAGTTCCGTCCAATAATCGCCAATAATTGTATAAAACGGAGGATCATAACGGACGGGGCATATAGAGGCGGTATCAATATAATATGTGGCTCGCATAGTAGAATGGAATTTTCTGTAGCGACCACCGGAAGCAGCCCCATCGGAAAGAAACGAAGCCGAAACAGGAAGGATACAAATAAAGAACGCAATAAAAAGTAAGAATGTGCGCTTGATTAACATAAAATACACCGCCTTATTTTCAATTTATGTAACACGACGTACCCGCAAAAACCTTTAGCGATTCCAATACTCGTTCAGTAGTAAGCAATTTCTCTTCCCGTATCCCGTCTATCATATCGGCATTATTCCGTAAACACGTATGAGCAATTAGAAGAAACGCAAACTTATTTGCTTCAAGCTCTTGCCGACCCACTCTCTCCGGACTCTCCTTGCGAGGAACAACATCGAAACCCAAAACCCTGTGCTGTACATGACCAAGGACGGCATGGCCAAGCTCGTGGGCTATAACAACGTTTTGAGCGTTAAAATCAAGATGCTTATTAACATAAATAACATTATGCCCAAACACACAAAGAGACAAGCCTTTCGGCATATCGGGGATTACCACCTTCTTTACACTTATTTTTAAGTGCTGACACAATTCGGAGGGGTCGTTCGTGCCGTATTCACGAATTAAATCCAACACAACCGGCAGCATACGTTTCACAACTCATCCTCCAAGGCTGCTTGAATTAGCCGTTCAAGCAATTCTTTTTTAATGGGCTTACCGCCGTAAGTACAATAAGAAGCGGACCTTAACACATCTTTAAGATCGGTTTGTACTGAAAAGCCGCTGCCCTCAAAATCATAACCAAGCAGCCACGCCGGGCTTACCGACAAAGCACCAGCAATTAGAGCTACCTTATCCTGTTTAGGGACATACTTACCAGTTAAATAATCAGAAATAGATGAAGTCCTTAGGCCCGTAAGTCTCGATAAGTCAGCCTGACTAATAGACCGCTCGGACATAATTTGCCGCAATCGCTCGATAAATGTATTCATAAAAAAAACCTTCCAATCCGCGAACAAACTATATAAGTAGTATATACGGAAAAGCGTATCACATCAATATAAAATAAAAAAGATTATACGGAAAACCGTTTACAAAAATACATATGTGTGATATATTTGTAACAACACGGAAAACCGTGCAAAAGGGGTGAGAAAAATGGAAAAATTCAATTATGCAAAATTAAGAGGTTTTATTGCAGAACACTTTGTAACCCATAGCAATTTTGCCAAATTCTTAGGAATCGGCACCACAGCTCTGTCCGAAAGAATGCAAAACAAAGTCCCTTTCACACAAAGGGAGATTGCAAAAGTGGCTAGAGAAGCAACCGGCAAGAAACTTTCAGCCGAAGAAGTAGAGACTCTTTTTTTTACATATTAAGCACGGAAAACCGTGCAATATAAGAAAGGAAAATAAAAATGGACACATGGACGGTTAATAAGCTAGAACAAATGGGCATAGACCCTAGCACAGCATGTAAGAAATGCGGCTATGACAACGGAATCGACAACGGCTACGGGCAGGGACCGTGCGGACAAGCCCACTGCTGGCTAACTTTATACGACGATGACGAGGAGGTCTAATAATGTGAAAACAAAGAAGGACGTCATGTCTGTAAAAGACGTGGCGGAATACTACGGAGTATCTCAATCAGCCGTATATAGGCTAAGAGACGAAAATAAACTCCACCAATTACCGCTACCTGGCGTAAAGTTCGGCCGTCAAGAAGTAGAAGCCCTGGCCGGTATTGAACGGGAATACTCGGCGACAGGGTATAGGCGACTAAAAGAAGAAAACAGCCGCCTGGAAGCGGAGAACGAAAACCTTAAAAAGAAAATTAAAAAAATCACCAGCGAGCTACTGGTGATAAGCGGAGAGATTTAGGAGGGATATAAAAAATGATGCCCGAAGAAAAAGAAATGATGCGGCTTGTCGTAGAGCAAGACCAAAAACAAAAGGCAATCATAGTAGCGGCCTTTGAGCGGATCCTTTGTATGGCTGGTGAAGAATGCACACTGACCTACAATCCGAAAGACTGGACCGTCACTATTAAATGGCCGTCAGGGTACGAGAAGGACGTAAACATCGCCGCCGACAGCCATACAGCTATGCTATACGACATATTAAAACAGGGATTTTTTAAATAGGAGGCAACCATGGAACCCTTGAAAATCAAAATTAAAAAGACGCATCCCGAAGCACAAATCCCCCTAATTACACAAGGAAACGCATGTTTCGACTTCTACGCCATTGAAGACACGGCGGTAAAATCGATGCACCTTTCTACGGCAACTTTCGTCCGAACGGGGCTTTCATTTGAAATCCCGGAAGGATACCATATGAAACTCTTCATGAGAAGCTCCCAGGGAGCAAAGACAAAATTCTACTTAGCCAATTGCGTTGGCATCGTAGATAGCAGTTACCGGGGTGAAGTCATGGGAATATTTAAAATCACCGCCGGAAGACGAATTAAAAAATACATTCATAAAGGCGAACGATTCATGCAGGGGCTTATTGAAAAGAATATTCCCGTAGAGTTCGAAGAAACGGATGAATTAAGCCAAACCGATCGCGGCGAAGGCGGATTTGGAAGCACGGGTAAATGATGACGAAGGGAATGTACACCAGTAACAGTGAAGAATGGGGTACGCCTCAAGAACTCTTTAACAGGCTAAACAAAGAGTTTAACTTCACCCTCGATATATGCGCAAGTAAAGAAAACGCCAAATGCCCTAAATACTACACCAAAGAAGAAGACGCCCTAAAACAAGAATGGGGGGGCGTCATATGGATGAACCCTCCGTACGGAAGACAAATAGGAATTTGGGTAAAAAAGGCAAGAGATGCGGCAAGGCAAGGAAAAGCAACAGTCGTTTGCCTACTGCCGGCACGAACGGATACCGCCTGGTGGCACGATTACGTTATGAAAGCTAACGAAATAAGACTTATAAGAGGCCGCCTAAAATTCGGAGACGGCAAAGGAAGCGCTCCGTTTCCGTCAGCAGTAGTAATTTTTAAAAAAGGCTCAACGTCCCCGATCCGAATAAACTCATACGAAAGGTAAACACTGATGAACAGAGTAGAAGTCATACAGGTTTTTGAAGACGCTATTAAAAATAGCAATAAGTTTATAGGACTCATGCTCGAAAAAGAAGGAGCAGGACCTGAAATAAGCATCATACCCAGCCAAAACTTCATAAGAAAGAAACGCTACCTTCTAAAGGCCTATGATAACAACATGAAAAATAACAGAGATGAAGGATTAAAAATCACACACGCCTGGCCCATTAATTCAGAAGACGTATACGGAGTATTGCCGAGCGGAGGTTAAATTATGAAAATCACATTACCGGAATGGATCAACGCCAAGAAGAACAACGAGGAAGAAAAAAGTTATAAAGACATAGAGCTGCAGCTTGAAGGAATAAAAATTATAAACAAACGGCTAACGGAAGATAACCTTGAGTTACTGACAGAAAACCGTCGTCTTAAAGAAGAAAACAAAGATATTAAATTCTATGCTACGTGTGGCGGTATTTTCATAGGTGCATTGGTTTTAGTGGATCTCATAGCCTCTATAAGCCTGGTCGATTTAATTACCCGATGAGTAAGTCATTTATCCACTGCCCGGTAGACGGATTAATTCCCGACACCGTTTGCCCTAACTGTAAATATTTTGAAGGCCATAGGACCTGGGCGTGTCTATATAGAGTTAGACACAAAATAAAAGAGGAGGACTCTAGGGCTAAACAACTAGTAGAAGATATGAGAAACCGAATAGAAAAAGTCAATAAAAAAAGACGCCACAAGGGCGTCTAAAGCAAAAAGCAGACCGGAGCCGGCAAGCTCCGTAAATGGTCTATATATATTATACATTATATAGCGAGAAAATAACAGGGCTTCGGCCCTGTTATCGCTAGATTAAGTCTATTAAATATACGACCAAATAAAAACCAAGAGGTCGAAATATGTATGTACAAAAAACGGTAAAAGCAGGACCCGTAATTGAAATCTGCAAATACCACACATCGAGATATAACACGCCGACGATGCCGAGATCCCCAAACAGTAAAAACACATCGGCCGAGCAATGGAAAGTAAACGAGAAAAATTCAATTCAAAATCTCTATTACCTGATTCTCGAAAATTTCAAAGAGGAAGACATTCGAATCGACCTTACATACAAGGAACCGGAGCCTGGAAAGGAGGAAGCCAAAAATAGGCTAGACAATTTTCTCCGTAAGCTCCGTAGGCTATATCACCGGCTAGGCGAACAATTAAAATGGATTGCCACCACAGAATGTAAGGGACACCGAATTCATCATCACCTGCTGATAAATAACATTGGGCTGTCACGAGCCGATTACAAAAAGCTATGGCCACACGGAGAAATCCCCTATAAGGCCTTTCGGTTTTATGACGGAAAGCCGGATGATGCAAGAAGGGTTGCCGAATACTTTGTGAAAGAAACAAGAGAAACGTTTTGCGAAGAAGACGCGATACAAAAATCAAGATACCGGGCAAGTAGGAATCTAAAAAAGCCGGAAATAAAAAAAGAAGTGATAAAAAGTAAGACCTGGAAAGAGCCGAAAGCTCCGAAAGGATACTACATACAAAAACCGGTGCAGTACGGATACACCGCCTTTGGCTTTCCGTACATGTTCTACCGGATGATAAGGACGGGTGACGATGACGATCAGATATCTAATCAGAAAAAACCGAGCAGAATATGCTGCCATCGAAGAAGGACGGGAAAATACCCTTTGGGTACATGACGATAAACGCTGCTTTAAGCCTGACGAGAAAATCCATTTCGTCGAAATGATAAATGGCAAACGAACCCATAAAGGCTGCTGGGCAAACATTGAACGAGTCTATGAAGGTAGATTAATCAAATACAGGGTGGTAAAACACGATGAACTTACTAAAGACAAAAAGAGTGAAATTAAAAGGAAAGGCCGCTAAAGAATTTTACAATGCCATATATGAGCGTGACGGCGGTACATGTATTTGGTGCGGAGCTCCCATTGAATACGGCGTAAAACATCATCACGAGCCTTGCGGAATTTACAAATCAGACGAAATAGAAAAAGCGGTTATGCTTTGCCCTAGCTGCCATCATAGACGGCACTTCCAAGATGCGGCCGAAGGGGAAGCGGTATGCCGCGAATACCTTCAAAACCTATACGGAGAAAAGGGGGCAAAGAGAGAATGAAGTTCATAGATTTTTTCGCCGGTATCGGGGGCTTTCATTCAGGCTTAGAGAAAGCGGGCATGGAGTGCGTCGGCTGGTGTGAGTTCGATAAATTCGCTCAAAAAAGTTATAGGGCTATGTATGATACGGAGAGGTTGTGGTTTGCAGATGATATCAGAAAAGTCAGAGGTTGGGACGTGCCGAAAGCCGACTTATGGACATTCGGATTCCCTTGCCAAGACGTTAGTATCGCCGGGAAGCAAAAAGGAATTAAACGGGGAACAAGATCCGGACTCTTTTATGAGATTATGCGTCTCGTTGACGAAGCGGAAGAAAATCACCCCGAATGGCTTATCTGCGAGAACGTTAAAAATCTGCTATCTATTGACAGGGGACGAGGATTCTTCACCGTTCTCACTGAAATGGGGGGGCGAGGGTACACTGTTGAATGGCGCGTTTACAACTCGAAAGATTACGGAGTACCTCAAAACCGAGAGCGTGTCTACGTTGTCGGACATCATGGAGACTCGACCGGACAGTCGCTATTACCTATCCGACGAGAAAGTTCAGCAACTCTTGGACAGATTATAAGCGGCAGCCAAGGCGAACGAGTGTATGACGCAAATAGAATTTCGTGCACACTCTCAAGCCAGGGCGGCGGACTGGGAGCAAAGACGGGATTATACACATTCGTAGATTTGAATAAAAAGGGTAACGTACAGACAACTGATACGGCTAGAGCTTTATTAGCGAGATACCACAAAGGACAGCCGAACAGGCCGGCAGAGTGCAGCGGCGTGCTAGAGGCTGACGAACCGATTCGCATACAAAGATTAACGCCGAGAGAGTGTTTCAGGCTCCAAGGCTTTACGGATGAACAATTCGACAGAGCCGCAGCTGTTAATTCCGAAACCCAGCTTTACAAGCAAGCCGGCAACGCCGTCACCGTGAACGTTGTGGAAGAGATTGGAAGACACATAAAAGAGGTTGTTACTCGATTGAACTAGCTCCGAAATGGAACAGATTGAATTTGCGGGCGAAGTCTGTTTCGGCCACAAGGTAGCAGACCGACATGAATGACGGTCTGCTTGATAGAGCTTGAAAGTTACTTGAAAGCATATAAATGGCGTAGTTAAGCCGAAAACGGGAATATTAAACGGAAAACTTTCAAGTAGCTTGATAGAGCTTGAAAAACTTAAACCGGTCGAAATCGACCAGATTTGGGAGAAAAAGGACATGGCATACATAAAATTCGGCAACTACGAGCCGGAAAGAGAAACGATAACAACTGACTTACTTGACGGGACGGACATGCAGCACCTGTATTTATTCGCAAACGGGTACGGGGCGAGCGTTGTTCAGAATAGGTACAGTTACGGCCACAACGACGGACTGTACGAGCTAATGGTATTAAAAGACGCCGTACCGTGCTATGACACGCCGATAACGTCCGACGTAGTAGGGTATTTAACAGCCGATGAAGTAGCCGAGCATTTAAGCCGGATAGAAAAATTGCCGGATTTACAAAAGGAGAAATTTACATGGAACAAATCGGAATAGGCATGATTTTAACAGGCTTAGCAGGAATGCTGGGAGTAACAGGAAAGATAATTTACAAAGCATTTGGTATTAATGAGTTGATAATTGCCGTATGTTGGATGATTACCGTCATAGGGATAGTATTAACTTCAATTGCCGCTGGACAATAAACCACATGAAAGGAGAACATTATGTTAGACAGGAAAATAAAAAGTTTCGAAATCGGCAAGCACCAAATTTTTAAAATCACATTTGAAAGAGAAAACGAAAACACCGGGGCGTATGACACATACCAAATAAAATGTACAGAATATCCGAGACCGGAATTAATCGAAGCGGTAAAAAGACTTTCGCCTTATATCACCGAGATTTTAGAATTGCCGGACGATTGTAAAGATCGCCTAATAACAAAGAAGCTTACCTACACATACAACGAGAAGACGGCAGAGACAAGCGTCACCATAACAGCCAAATTTTATATACCCAATGACGGAACGTTCATCGAAGTAAAGGTGCCGAAGAGAGTCATAAATTACGAAACACCGACTAGCGAAATTCCGTTTACACCCGAATGTAGCAAAATAATCGAACGATTAACAACGGAAATATTCCGATATATAGACGGCGACAGAGCCCAGGACAAATTAAATTTCGATGACTAAAAAAGGAGGAATTTAAATGGACTATACGCTAATAGCGATGATAATCGCGTTATTATCGTCGGGACTTATGGCTGCCGCCGCAATGGGATATTTAATACACACAACCCTCACAGGAATGAGAGACATACAAATAAGGCGAACACAATTAATAATCATGCTGGCGAAAAATATAATTGAGCAAGCAAAACAAAAATCCATAAGAGACAGCCAAAACGGGCAAATAAGAGAGGACTAACCATGAGAATAAGAGACCTAAAAGACACCGTAAACCTTATGACAAGCAACGACTATAAAGATCGACTTCTTGCCGAATACTGGCAGCTAAAAATTAGGCACCAAAAACTACAAATAGCCATAGCGAGAAAAAGCCAACGACTAGACCGAGATACAAAAACCACAATAGACGCGCTCCAGGCACAGGCACATGTAATGGAGCGGTATTTAAATCTGCTAAGACTAAGAGCTAGAGAAGAAGATATATTACTGGAGGACTAATTATGAATTATGAGGCAGTCACAGCAGCCGGAGGAATATTCCTGCTTATAAGCGTATTCGTCACATTCGGACTCGTAGGTGCGCTAGCGTTCGAAATGATAAAAATGCGTCGATTAAATCGCGTGCTAAAGGCGCGCATAACAGCAGCAAGTAGAAAGACGATCGTCGTAATCATAAAAGAGGTGTTGCGATGAACGCCAAAGAATATCTTCAATCCATCCGAACATTAGACATTAAGTTGAAAACCCTGGAAACAAGAATCTCAAGATATAGAGAAGATATCTGCACATTAAAAGGAACGGATTACTCATCAGATAAAGTTTCCGGAACACCTGGAAGCGGTATGGCAGATAAAGTAGCACGTCTAGTGGATATGATTATGGATGCGGATAAAGAATGGGACAAACTTATCGAAAAAAGAGAAGAAGCGCGGCTCTTAATCGAAAAGCTGGAAAACCCTAAACATCAAAGCATCCTTTCAAGAAGATACCTTTACGGCGAAAAGTGGGAAAACATATGTAAGGCCCTGGGCTGTACATGGCCGAATATTTTTAGAACACAGCGGCGAGCCCTAAAAAGTTTCGATATAATCCTAAAAAAATCAAAAGAGGGTACTTAAAGTTACATATCACTCTGTGCTATCATGTAAGCTAGAAAAATAAGACAAGGAAGACCTGTATAGTGCAGGCCTTCCTTTTTTGTTGCCGTAAAGCGAGGGTAGCATGATCCGATGTGACAACCAAAGATGCAAACACAATCACCGCGAAATATGCGTGAACATGCACCTACAGATAGAATCGGAACGGTGTATATGCTTTGAACCAAAGTGGCAAAAGAAGCGAAAAACAAACGAAACGGATATAAACCATACGCCCGTTTATCACTCAACTAGAAGGCGTACGTTTAGGTAGGAGAATATGACAAAAAATAAGGTACGAGGCGAACCTATTCACCGCGAGAAGATATATATCAAAGACACAGATACGCGCACAAAAGACGCGCGAGGAAAAAACATTAATATAAGGCGTCGTTCAACAACGTGGAAAAAGTTCCACACCACCCAAAACCTGGAAGTCATTAAAAGCTTATGCCGTAAAGGATGGCATAACGATGAGATTGCCGCCTACATCGGAATTTCTGAATCAACACTTTATGAGTGGACCAAGAAACATCCGGAGTTTTCGGAGGCGCTTTCCATTGGTAAAGACTACTGCGTAGCCCAGGTTGAAAACGCCTTATTCCAAAGGGCTGTAGGCATTGAAAAAAAGATACCAAAGAAAGAACAAACCGTCACAACAGACATCATAAAAGACGGCAAGGTAGTAGGAAAACAAGTCACTAAAAAGATAGAAAACAAACTTGTATTCGTACCGCCGGAAACGAAGGCGGCTACTTTCATTCTCACCAATTTAGCCCCGAACGATTGGAAGCAAAAACAGCAAACGGAATTAACCGGAAGCGTTGAAATAAACGCCAACATGGACCTGTCAGAACGCTTGCAACAGGCATTATTAAAGAAAGGGGAAGCGGCTGGTGAATAAAGACGAAGCATACAAGCTTATGGACTGCCTGGGCCGCTTAACTCACGATCCGGTAGCCTGGGTATATTTTGCGTTCGACTGGGATAACGACCCGGAATTAAAAGGCCAAAAGCCGCAAAAATGGCAGCTGGAACAGCTAGAAAGAATTGCCAAAGGATTGGAAACTCCGGACACGGTAATTCGTCAAGCCATATCATCAGGCCACGGCATAGGAAAAAGTACGACCGTAGCCTGGCTTATTCTATGGGCTATTTCAACTCATCCGGACACAAGAGGCGTCGTAACCGCCAACACCGAAGCTCAATTAAGAACCAAAACCTGGGCAGAACTTGCTAAATGGCACAGAAAGTTCATCGGTAAAGAGCTATTCACCTACACGGCAACCGCGATATTTTCCATTGAAGCGGAACACGAACGCACCTGGAGAATTGACGCCATTCCCTGGTCCGTCACAAACACCGAAGCATTTGCCGGCCTTCATAACCAAGGAAGGCGAATTCTCATCATATTCGATGAAGCCTCCGCTATAGACGATCGCATCTGGGAAGTCGCTGAAGGCGCCCTAACAGATAAGAATACCGAAATTATTTGGTGCTGCTACGGCAACCCTACAAGAAACGTAGGACGGTTCCATGCTTGTTTCACCAAATATAGAAACTACTGGGACACCAGGAAGATAGACTCTAGGGACGTAGCCATTTCTAACAAAGCCCAAATCGAACAGTGGAAAAACCAATACGGCGAAGATTCGGACTTTTTTAAAGTCCGTGTACGCGGTGAATTTCCGTCGTCTTCTGACGCTCAATATATCGGAGTAGATATAGTGGAAGCGGCCACGAAAAGAACGCTCCGACAGGCTGAATATAGCTTTGCACCCGTCATCATTGGAGTAGACCCGGCCTGGACGGGAAGCGACCAATTTGTAATTATCCTCCGCCAAGGTCTTTATAGTAAGGTCTTAGGCGAATACCAGAAAAACGACAACGACGGAGCCATGGCGGCCATATTGGCAGGATTTGAAGATGAATATAAGGCGGATGCGGTCTTTATCGACCAAGGATACGGCACAGGACTTTATTCGTTCGGAGTAACCATGGGAAGAACCTGGAAACTGGTAGCGTTCGGCGGAAAGTCCGGAACGAAAGGATTTGCTAATAAAAGGGCTGAAATCTGGGGAAAGATGAAGGAATGGCTTATAAACGGCGGCGTGCTGCCGGATGACGACGTTTTAAGAGACGACCTTATAGGCCCCGAAGCATCCGTCAATGAAAAAGGTGAAATCATCCTGGAAAGCAAAGACCATATGAAGGCCCGTGGCGTACCGTCACCTAATAAAGCAGACGCACTGGCCTTAACATTTTCGCTGCCGGTGTTAAAAAGCCAAAAGCAGCGACAGGTAGCACAAACAGCATATAATCCGTTCAAAAGGAGGTAATACCAATGTGTGGATTAAAAGGATTATTCGGCGGAAGCACATCATCTCCCGAATTTAAAACACCGGATCCCACGGTTCAGGCCGTAAATAACGGCGATCAAGGAACAGCTGATAGCGTCGAAAAGCAGCGTAAAAAACGTGGCTTTCAAAGCACCCGCACAGCTGTAGATACGGCGTTAGGAACAACAAATGGCAAAAACACGCTGGGATAAGGAGAAAAACATGCGTAAAGAAGTAGAAACAGCACTCGCTAGAAGCCCGACAGAAAATAAAAAGACGGTAAGGCCGAACACATGTAAAGATAAAAGAAAACTCGTGCAGCGCTTTAATGCCTTATTCCAAGCCCGTAGACCATGGGAAAGAGTATGGAAATTAATCCGTGATTATGAACTTCCCTATGACGGACTTTTCGACGACGACACGGCGGGAAAACCCGTTATACACGACGAAGAAATCTTTACAGGTGTTATTCAAGAAGCCCGTGATACGTTTGCAGCAGGCGTTCAATCGGGACTTACACCGCCGTCTAGGCGTTGGTTTAGGTTTGGCATTGGAAATAAGGACCTGGCCGATGATACAGGTGTGCAGCGGTTCTTAGACACAAGGGCCGACATCATGGAATCTGTGTTATCCGGCTCAAATTTCTATAATGCCATTCATCAGTGCTATTCGGAACTTCCCTTTGGCCAAGCGGCTTTAGGGATTTTTTCGCAAGGCGGCACGGTGACATTTGTTCCGTACACCATTGGAACATACGCCCTTGCATGTGACGCAACAGGAAGAGTCTCAACCTTTGCTAGAAGAGCCAAAATGACAGTTAATCAAATCGTAAAGCAATTCGGATACGACAATTGTCCGATGACGGTAAAACAGTCATACGATAACGGAAGCGGTCACCAGAACTACCATACGGTATGCTGGCTCGTCGAAAAGAACGAAGATAACGACCCAAACAAGCTTAACAACAAAAAGATGCCGTTCACATCGACCTACTGGGTAGAAGACTCTAACGAAGACGAATGCCTGGCCGTTACGGGATTTGAAGAGTGGCCCGTACCTATCGCCCGCTACACGGTAAAAGGAACAGAAGCCTACGCAACAGGCCCCGGTTGGAACGCCTTGCCGGACGCCAAAATGCTACAGCAAATGGAGCTAGACGCCATTACCGCTATTGAAATGGGTGTAAAACCTCCGTTACAGGTACCGCCGTCACAAGTGGGAAACATCAATCTCTTCCCTGGCGGCACGACAGCCATAAGCGATCCAAACGAAGCCATACGACCCATATTCCAGGGACAACTGGCAATTGGAGAACTTGAAGGGAAAATCCAACGAGTCGAAGACAGGGTAAAACGAACATACTCCTCGGACCTCTTCTTAATGCTGGACCAGTTAGACAAAGGCCGCATGACGGCCCAGGAAGTCATGGCCCGTAACCAAGAAAAATTGCAGCAGTTAGGTCCAGTGGTAGAACGCCTTCAATACGAGTTTTTGAACCGTATCTTAGAGCGTGTGTATAACATCCTGGATAGAAGCGGCATATTCCCGGATATCCCGGAAGAGCTGCAAGATATTGTAGGCGAAGAATTTAGGATCGAATATATTTCGCCGCTTGCTCAAGCCCAAAAGATGAGCGGCTTAACGTCTATTGAACAAGGTATTGGCTTTATCGGACAGGCGGCACAATTCGACCAGACGGTCCTCGATAAGGTAAACCTTACGGAAGCGGTCGCTAACTACTTAGCACAAGTAGGCGTGCCGGCAGCCATGATCCGTTCAGACGAAGAAGTACAGGAAATCCAAAAACAACGTCAAGAAGCCCAAGCCGCAGCAGAAGCCCAAGCGCAGCAACAAGCAGCTATCGCACAAGCTCCGGACCTTGCGGCCGCAGCTAAAAACGCAACAGAAGCGGCAAATGACGGAAACCCGGCTATGCAAGAATGGCTAGGGATGAGGTAAAAAATGCACGAAAAAGAACGAAAGACCGCACAACTTATAGAAGAAACCATACGAAGCCAAGATATGGAAGCGTTGCGCTACGTCATGGAAAGTCCGTTAGGACGGCATTTCATGGCCCGCCTTTTGGATACAACCAGAATCTATAGCCCACTATCGAACGAAACCACGCTCTTAGACGAAGGACGAAGGCGTGTAGGCCTTGAATACTTAAAACTCATTCAATCTATGGGCCTTGAGGGTATGAAATTACTTCACCAAATGGAAGAAGAATACGCCACAAAACGCATCGAACTTGAAAGGATGAAAACAACATGGACCAATTGAAATTAAAATTTGACCTGCAACGATTCGCCGAAGGCCCGGAAAGCCAAGAGGCCGAAGGAACACAAGAACAATCAACCGATACGAGCGCTAACCAAGAAGGTAGCGACTCATTTATCGGTAAGGAAACCCAGACCGCCTTAGGTGGTGACGGCGAAAGCACCACTCCGCAAGTACCTGAATCGTACGACTTTACGACCGTACTAAAAGAAGCGGGCCTGGAAGCGGACGAAAAAATCACCGAAGAATTTACAACGCTCTTAAAAGGCATGGGTGCAACGCAAGAACAGGCAGCCGGCATGGCAACATACGGCATCCAGTATGCCCAAGGCGTAGCAGAAGCCGTCGCTAAAAACCTCCAGGAACAATACGTAAACGAAGTAAAGTCCTGGGGTGATACGGCAAAAGAAGAATTAGGCGGAGCGTATCAAGAAACGCTCGGTAAAGCCGCAACCGCAAGAGATTATATCGAACAAAAGATTCCCGGCTTTACACAGATGTTAAATCTAACAGGAGCCGGTAATCATATAGCTATGATTAAAACCATGGCAGCCTTTGCCGATTTAATCGGTGAAGACCCCGGCAGAATGGGTGGCGCCGGTACCGCTGCAACAAGTACCGATATGTATCCTCATACGGATTTTTCTAAGTATTAATTTAAAAGGAGAACAAAAAATATGATTGGAAACACAGCATTAACTTTCTCGGATTTACGCAAGCGTTTAAATCCGCAGGGCCAATTAGACACGATTATGGAAGTCATGGCCCAAAGCAACCCTATTATGGAAGATATTCCGTGGATGGAAGGGAACCTCCCCACGGGCAACCAAACAACCGTACGCACGTCGTACCCTCATCCGGAATTACGGCGCATTAATGCCGGCGTAAAGCCCGGAAAATCGACGACGCGGCAAATCATCGACACGTGCTGCTTAATGGAAGCACGAAGTGAAGTCGATGTAAAACTCGTAAAACTTGCTCCGGATAAGCAAGCCTTCCGCATGTCCGAAGACAAAGCCTATGTCCAAGGCTTTACGGATGATCTCGCTAAGTACATGTTCTACGGCGACACGGACGCAAACCCGGACCAGTTTAACGGCCTCGGCATTCGCTACAACACGTTTAAAGGAGACCTCGGCGAAGAAGGCTACCAGGTAGTAAACGCCGGCGGTAAGACGGCCAACAAACAAACCTCCGCCTACATCGTAGATTGGGGCGAAGATGCGGTCGTCGGCATTTACCCGAAAGGCTCAAAAGCAGGCCTTGATATTCAAGACCTCGGCGAAATCGACGCCATCGACGCAAACGGCGGTAAATATCGGGCTCTTGCAACGCTCTTTGACTGGGACGCAGGCCTTGCCGTTAAAAACATCCGTAAAGTCGCAGCCGTTCGCAATATCGACTGCAAAGCAGCTGCCGAAGACTCTACCTCCGAAGCACGTAAGGCATTAGCCGAAAGAATTGTAGTCGCAAAAAACAAAATCATAAACCCGAAGCGCCCGATTCTGTATGTATCGCCTATGGCATATACGATGCTCGAACTACATATCGCAGATAAAAATAACGTATATGTAACGCAACAGCAGCTCATGCAGGGCATTCCGACACTTTATGTATCGGGCCTTATTGTTAAGAAAAACGATGCGTTGACAGAAACCGAACCTGTTATTGCTTAAAAAGGAGAAACTATGATATACGATGCAGAAAATACGTTCTTTTGGAACGTGAAATTATCCGGACAGTCCGGCACAGGCGAAGTCATTAAAACAGGTAAAGGTGATGCAGGAAGCCCCTTAACCTTAGTTGTTAAATTACCCGGAGCCTCGGCAGATTGCACGGTAACGCTTGAAACAGCGGACAACGACAAGATGACAGGGGCTAAAACATTAGGCACGTACACGGCTGAAAAGGGTAAAACTTTGGCTGTTAAGATACCTTACGGAGACCTCGGTTATCTCCGCCTTAAATGGGCGTCCGCCGCAGCCCAATCGGCAGGCACCATTTCGGCATCTTTAGTAATGGATGCAGACGTACGATAAGCCGGGAATCCCCTTCAAGGATTGCCGCAAAGGAAGAAGTTTAAATCAGTTACACGCAAACGAGTTACGAGCTAAGTTAATCCAAGCCGGCGTTGAATACACCGGCGAAGAAACTAAAGAGGACCTTGTAAACCTCGTTAAAAAACACAAGTTATAAAGAAAAGGGGACGGGTAACACCGTCCCCGGCTTTATTAAAAAAGGAGAAAACATGACAGACACGGATATTTGCAACATGGCGCTATCAGATTTAGGGAAAGGCACCATTACCTCAATGAACGATAAAGAAGAAAACGCAAGGGCATGTAAGCTCTATTACGACCAAACAAGAGAAACGGTACTCCGGGCGTATCCATGGAGCTTTGCTCATAGAATTGAAAGGTTAGCCTTATTAGACAAAGAAATACCCGGATATGATTTTTGCTATGCATATCCGAAGAATTGCTTGAAAATTAGTAATATTCGAAACAAACAGATAAACGTACAAGAGCACGTTCCGTACATTATCGTAAATATAGATACGGCCACAAAGGCTATTGCATGCAATTTACAAGACGCTTACGCAGACTACACGGTAGATGAAAAAGACGTACAGGTCATGGATACCTTATTTATTAGTGCCTTCACACGCCTTTTGGCAGCCAATATGGCTATGCGTCTTACCGGAAATCCGCAAGCCTATCAAATGCAATATCAGTTATTCCAGGCCATTATTCACGATGCACAGTTAAACGACGCAAGAGAAGGCCAAAGGGATGCGGTATATCACAGTAATTACGCACAAACTCGGAGGGTAAGATGAACATATATCTCATACAGCCGTCATTTGCAGCAGGTGAAATCTCTCCGTACGTCGCAAATCGGGTAGACCTTGATAAATATAAATCAGCCCTTCTAACAGCTCAAAACCTCGTCATCCGTCCGTTCGGCGGGTGTTATCGTAGACAAGGATCGGAATTCATCGGGAAGGTTAAATACGACGATAAGCCGACGGCCCTTGTCGCCTTTAATGCCGGAATAGACGATGCCTATCTGTTGGAAGTAGGCTATCAGTATATACGTATCTGGGAAGACGGAAAATACACAGGCATAGAGTTATCCACACCATACGACAATGTGGATAACTTACAATTTACACAATCGGCCGATACCATGTTCATTTGCTCCGGTGATTATCCAATACAATGCCTTCAAAGAACGGCTACAGGCTGGACGTTCAAAGAGTACGAAATAACAGAACCTTATTACGATTCAGCCGCACAGGTAGTAAACAAAGAAACGTCATTCACGACGCCCGGAACATACACGTTTACGCCGCAAGCAACAGGAAAATACACCATAGAGGTTATAGGCGCGGGTGGCGGCGGTGCCGGGACCGGGGTACAGTATTACTCATATATGTCTGGGGGTGATGGAAAGCCCGCCACAAGGACCATAGAATTACAAGGTGGAAACGGCGGCACTGGCGAAAAGAAAACAGTGATAGACACGCTAACCGCAGGCCAAACATATTCCGTAATAGTAGGCGCCGGCGGCAAAGGCGGTAAATCCCAATATTCTAAAAAAGGCGACGCACACCCGACAGATGGAACAGACGGAGGAAAATCATCCTTTAATAACGCAGAAGCTAAAGGCGGCGGTGGTGGAACCGCAAGTAAACCCAACGACCAACACAAAAGCACCAAAGGAAAAGACGGAACCTCATACCAGGGTGGAGCTAAAGGCGGCACTGCAGGAGTATGCAAAGATATCCAACACAATCCCTCCCCAATAACAGATGCAAAAGACGGCCAAAACGGATACGTGAGAATCACGTTCTCTGGAAATAACGAATTAAAGCCCTCGGCCACATCGGGAAACGACGTTACCATTACGGCCACGAAAGACACGTTCACACCGGGAATGGTAAATAGTCACATAAAATTAACCCAGCAAGCTGAAAACCAATCAGAAAAAATCGAAATACAGGCCTCTTCAATAACGGAAGAAACCAAGTCTATACGAGTGGGAAAGGCCTGGAAGATTACAACTCACGGTACATGGAAGGGCAAGGTCACGGTTTATCACTCGGACGATAACAAGACCTGGCAAGAATATAGAAGCTACAAATCAAATAACGACCAAAACTTCACAGAATCAGGCACCGTCACAACACCTACATGGATGAAGGCGGTAGCCGTAACAGACGCAGATAACGGAAGCGGTAAACTTACCGTAGACTTTTCCAGAAATCCTTACTCAAACGACGGCACAGCTAAAATTACAGAAGTCGTTTCATCGACAGAGGTCAAAGCCTCGGTTATTACCGATTTTGCAAACACCGATAAAACCCAAGTATATGCATTAAGCAGCTGGAACAATGATAACGGCCATCCTAAAATGGCGTGCTTTTTCCAAGATAGATTCGTACTTGCCGCAACAAAAAAAGAACCCTACTCTATATGGATGAGTAGGACAGGGGATTATCCAAATTTTGGAATCGAAAAAGTAGACGGCGGAGTAACCGACGACTCGGCGATTAAAGCAGACCTCATCACTCGTAACGGCTTTGAGATTCTTCATTTGGTGCCGGCCAAGGACCTGGTCATCCTTACGACAGGTAACGAATGGATTATAGAAGGTGCAAGCGTCATCACACCGGCTAAAATCAATCCCAGGCCGCAAACCATGCGTGGATCCAATACGTGTCATCCGCAACACATCGGAAATCGCATTGTTCACGTACAGCGAAGCGGAAAGACCGTAAGAGACCTCGGATATCAATATGATG
>ENA-OXVN01000027-OXVN01000027.1-human-gut-metagenome-genome-assembly--contig:-NODE-27-length-31469-cov-19.4287_pt1 | contig 31469 bp, 24 predicted proteins | sample MGYA00249251_ERZ652698 | MGnify/ENA primary metagenome ERZ652698 (study PRJEB26925, sample SAMN05826886) | human gut metagenome | biome: ENVO:2100002; feature: ENVO:00000062; material: ENVO:00002003...
GATCGGACTGCAGGAAGATCTGGCCGTCGGTGATGGAGATCACGTTGGTCGGGATGTACGCGGACACGTCGTTCGCCTTGGTCTCGACGATCGGCAGGCCGGTCATGGAACCGCCGCCCAGATCGTCGGAGACCTTCGCGCAGCGTTCGAGCAGACGCGAATGCAGGTAGAAGACGTCGCCAGGGTACGCTTCACGCCCCGGCGGGCGGCGCAGCAGCAGCGAGATCGAACGGTAGGCTTCGGCCTGCTTCGACAGGTCGTCGAAGACGATGAGCACGTGCTTGCCGTGGTACATCCAGTGCTGGCCGATGGCCGAGCCGGTGTACGGCGCGATGTACTTGAAGCCTGCGGAATCGGAAGCCGGGGAGGCCACGATGGTGGTGTACTCCATGGCACCGGCCTCTTCGAGGCTCTGGCGCACGGATGCGATGGTCGAACCCTTCTGACCGATGGCCACGTAGATGCAGCGAACCTGCTTCTTCGGGTCGCCCGTCTCCCAGTTCTTCTTCTGGTTGATGATGGTGTCGATCGCGATTGCGGTCTTGCCGGTCTGGCGGTCTCCGATGATGAGCTGACGCTGGCCGCGGCCGATCGGCGTCATCGCGTCGATGGCCTTCAGGCCGGTGGACAGCGGTTCGTCGACGGGATGACGGTGCATAACGTCAGGAGCCTGGGCTTCGAGGATTCGACGCCCTTCAATGCCCTTGATTTCACCCAGACCATCGATCGGGTTGCCCAGCGGGTCCACGGTGCGGCCGAGATAGCCGTCGCCGACGGGCACGGAGAGCACTTCGCCGGTGCGTCGGACCTCCTGGCCTTCTTCGATGCCTGCGAAATCGCCGAGGATAACCACGCCGATCTCACGGGCGTCAAGATTGAACGCCAGGCCGAGCGTGCCGTCCTCGAAGGTCAGCAGCTCGTTGGCCATGCAACCAGGCAGTCCCGTCACGTGCGCAATGCCGTCGCCGGCCGTCGCGACATAGCCCACTTCCTGGGTGGGGGTGTCACTCGGCTTGTACGACTCGACGAAATCATCGAGCGCCTTGCGTATCGTGGCGGGATCAATGGTAAGTTCTGCCATGATCACTCCTTATTGTTGGAAAATTTCATGTCGGGCTCCGTCGCCGCGTGTGGCGCGGCCCGGAACCGTATCGTCAGGCTTTCGCCTTTACCGTGCGGTGCAACTGCTGGAGCTGGGCGACCACGGTGTTGTCCGTGACCTCGTCGCCGACCTGGATGCGCATGCCGCCGAGGACCGTGGGGTCGACGACCGAGTTGATGTGCACCGGATGGTCGAGCTTCGCGGAATATACGTCGGTCAGTCGCTTGATCTGGTCGATGTTCAGCGGCGACGCGGTGGTCACGGTAATCATCGACTCGCCCATGTGGCGCGAGAACTTGTTGATCAGCCACTGGATGGTCTCCAGATAGCGCCGGTTGCGCGGGTTGCACGCGGCGTGTTCCGCCAGCCGGAGCGTAACCTCGTTGAACTCGGTCTTGCCCAGCACGGCGTTCAGCAGATCGATGCGCGCCTTGGCGGGCACGCTGTCGTCATTGAGCTTCGAACGCAGAACCGGCAGGTTGAGCAGCGCGGAATGCAGCTCGGCCAGTTCCACGGACACGCGCAGGGTGATGCCCGTGGCATCCGCGTAGTACATCATGGCGTCAACGCCGAAGTCTTCGACGGCGTTGGCGATGTGCGCGGCACGGCTCCATTTGCGACCGACCAGATCGCTCATGATCTCCAGGGTCATGGGATGGGCCTGGGCACCGATGAGCTCCTTGAGCACGCCGATCTTGTCGTCGACCGGACGTGACGGATCGGTGAGAGCGCGTTCGAGCTGCACGGTGTGGTCAAGCACGTTGGTGATCGTGAACAGTTCGTTGCCGATACGCCATGCGTCCTTGCCGGTCGAGCGCAGCTTGGGCGCCAACTCGTCACGCGAAACGCGATCCGAGATGCGGGATGCCTCTCCTCGCATTGGTCACCTCCCTTTCCGGAACGCCGGAATCACTTCTTGTCGTTCGTGTCCAGGTCGTCGATCATCTTGTCGATCATCGAGGACTGCACGTCGTCGCTTTCAAGCTTGGCACCGAGAATCTTGCCGGCCAGGGCCGTGGCAAGAGTACCGACTTCGCCCTTGAGGGAGACCAGCGCCTGCTGCTGCTGCGACTCGATGGAGCGCTGCGCGTTGGCGGTGATCTGGGCGGCGTCGGACTCCGCGCGGGAGCGTGCGTCGGCGATGATGTGGGAAGCTTCGGCACGGGCGTCGTCACGAATCTTGGAGGCTTCGACGCGAGCGGTGCTCAGCTGGGCCTCGTACTTGCTCTTGGCGGCGTCGGCATCCTTCTTGGACTGCTCTGCCTTGGCGATGTTGCCTTCGATCTTCGCCGCACGCTCATCGAAGATGGCGTTGAATTTCGGCATGAAGAACTTGTGGAAGAACAGCGCGACGATGACAAGGATGATCAGGGACCACACGATGTCGTAGACCTGCGGAATGAACAGCTTGAGGCCGTCACTTGCGGCTATTGTCATCATGAAGCCCTCCTTTCAATGTCGAATAAACGTGTGAATCGTCGCCTGTCGTCTCACTTAACGATCAGGGCGGCCACGAAGCCGAGCAGACCCAGCACCTCGACCAGTGCGAGGCCGATGAACATGATCATCTGGATCTTGCCGCTCACCTCGGGCTGACGGGCGGTGGACTCCATCGCCTTGCCGAACAGGATGCCCAGGCCGAGGCCGGGGCCGAGGGTCGCGAGGCCGTAGCCGATGACGGAAAGGCTGCCGGTGACCTGAGCGAGAGTAATGATGTCCATTTCTGTTTCCTTTCTAACGTAACCGTTAAAAAAACTTGGTTAATTTCTTCAGTTGTCTCGGGAATTGCAAAGTATTCGTATTGTCCGTGGTGAGTCTCACGCGGGTGCGGCTCATTCCTCCGGGTAGCTCATGCTGATGTACACCGTCGAGAGGATGGCGAACACGTAGGCCTGCAGGAAGGCGACGAACGCCTCGAACAGGGTGAGCACCAAACCGAAGACGAACCACAGCGCGCCGACGGGGATGCCGGCAAGCTTATTGGTCGCGTCGATGACCCAGTACTGTGCAAACGCCAGGCAGGATGCCACGAGCAAGTGCCCGGAGATCATGTTGGCGAACAGACGGATGGTCAGCGATGCGGGGCGGATCAGCACCAGCTCGCACAGCTGGATCGGCGCCAGCAGGATGTACACCGGCCACGGCACTCCCTTGGGGAAGCACTCGTCGCGGATGTAGCCCCACAGGCCCTTCTCGCGTGCTGCGGTGATCCAGTACTGGATGAGCACCCAGACCGCGAACACCAGCGGCATGACCACTGTGGCGGTGGCCGCCATGTTCATGCCGGGGATGATGCCGCACAGGTTGAACACGAAGATCGTGAAGAACAACGTCGAAATCATCGGCACGTAACGCTTGCCGCGCAGCTCGCCCATGACCTGATATACGACGCTGTCGCGCACGAAGTCGATGCCCATCTCGACCACGCCTTGCCAGCGGCCGGGGATGAGCTTGGCGCGCTTCGCCGTGATACCGAGCACCACGAGAAGCACCACGGTCGCCACGATGCGGATCAATATGATGCGATTGATCGCGAAGGGGGTTCCCTGGAACAGGATCTCGGGAGGAAGAAAATCATTGACCGTTGGCAGTTCGGGACCGCTGTCGGCCGCCAATAGTGCGCCCGTACCGACCGCATCTACCATATCGCGCCTCCTGCTCTCATTATCAGCTGTCAGTTTAGCCCAACGGTTGAGGCGAATGTGACGTTTGGATATCGTCCGTCCAGCCGTTATCGAAGCTGCCCGGGCATAAGACCGACCAACCGGAGTTCCTGCCCAGACATTCCGCTCCGAATGACTAAGTGATTATCCTATGACCACCTTGGACAACACGCAACATGCCTTATTTTTCAAGGGCTGTACGGCGTTTCTTCGCCAAATTTGTGAGCGTTAACATATTGGTCATTGTCTCATTATTTGGACGGTTTTTTAAACACCGCTCATAAGGCATGGACAAAAGAGGCGGTATTCCACCTATTGAGCACGGCGATGGCCCTCTTTTGTACGCTATGTGGACACCAAACCGTGCTAATGCAACAAATCTCGAATCTCCGCCCAATTACAGCGGGATTCCGAGGTCATCTGCACCCTCCAGATCCGAAAGACCATCAACGGGAGCCGACCGGGATGGTCCCAGACCCCCGTCAAACGACCGCAGCGCAGGCGAGAACCATCATTCGCCACGTATCACGCCGTAGTCGTCATGGACGAACGGTGAGAAATCGTCCTTGCGCGGGCCGGCGGGCGCGTGGCGGAAACGATCGATGCCAAGCCGGCGCTCCGCCCGCAATCCGGGCACTTCGGTGAGATCGTACGGCGTGGTCTGATACACCCAGTTCAGCCAATTGCGCCACAGCAGATTCGCGTGCGATCGCCATGCGAACAACGGCTCAAGGTGCGGATCGTCATGCGGGAAGTAGTTGTGCGGGAACGGGACGTTGCTCATCCCCTTCGCCATGTCGCGCTCGTACTCCTCCTGGAGCGTCGTCTTGCCGTACTCCCAATGGCCGAGAGCGAACACTTCGGAGAAATCGCGAGTGGCGATCAGGCCAGGCCCGGACTGCGGACCCCAAGTGAGCACTTGCAAGTCGGGATTCGCCGCCACGTCGGCCTCGTTCACACCCGCCAGACGGGAGTGCGGCTGCAGCGCGATCTCGTCGAAACCATTGGTCAGGAAGCAGTACTCATCCTGCAGGTACTGCGGGAACACCCCGAATATCTTCTCCGGCAGGTCAACCTTGCGCACGCCATACCGGTAGTTGAGCGCCCCCATCGCGCCCCAGCACAGGTACATGGTGGAGAACACATGGGTGCTCGCCCAGTCGAGAATCGACTTGAACTCGTCCCAGTAATCGACCTGGTCGAACGGCAGGTGCTCGACCGGGGCTCCGGTGACGACGAAACCGTCATAGTAGTTGTCGCGGAAGGCATCCAGCGTCTCATAGAACTTGACCAGGTGATCGTGACTGACATGGGTCGGTTCGTGGGTGGATGTCTTCATGAAGTCGATTTCGACCTGCAGCGGCGATTTGGAGATCAGGCGCAGCAGCTGCGTCTCGGTTTCGACCTTCTTGGGCATCAGATTCAGGATCACCAATTTGAGCGGTCGCACACGCTGGCGCTCCGCCTCGGGCTTCTCCAGGGCGAAGATGCGTTCCGAGTCGAGGATGGCACGCGCGGGCAGGCCGCTTGGGATCTTGATAGGCATGTTCTTATTATGGCAATGGCCGGGATATTGATACGCCGTCAGGTTATCGCCATGAGTTATGACCGGTTATCAATCCCGGCATTTCACTCAGCGCAAAAATCCGACACGCCGATTTGACAATCTCGCATTCTCCCCTATCTTAGATAGAGCTGTTTGAAAACAGCCGGCGCGGGGTGGAGCAGCTCGGTAGCTCGCTGGGCTCATAACCCAGAGGTCCATGGTTCAAATCCATGCCCCGCTACCAGTGCCTCCGGTTTCACATCAAGGAAATCGGAGGCTTTTTCTATATCATCCATGTTCCATCGGGTGCGCCCACTGAACTTCTGGGATAGAGTCGGCGCGGCAATTCCCATAGCCTGCGCCAGATCCTTCTGAGAGGTCTGTCGAATGGCGATAAGAACCTTCATGTTGTATGTAACGCGATCCTGAAGGCTCAACTCTTGCTTCTGCGCCTTTAACGCCGGCGAGACCATCACTGCAGTCATGTGAACTAGATTAGCAATGCATAGACTTACTTTCAAGTCTTGGATTAGGAATTTACAAACCATGATATTGTTACACATATCTTTTATCCATACATAAAACTGATTTGTATATAACTAATACGGAGTCGAGAATCAAAACCCTGATCGTAGTACGCGGAAGGCCGCGATCTTGTCGACCGGCGCGATGCCTCCAGTGACGCTGACCGCCCCGAATCCCGGAAACGACGATGTGCGCCACATCGTGCTCGGGATGATCGACGGCAGGCATTGGACGGCGATTACAGCCAAACGCGGCAAGCGCATCCGCATCATACCCGTGCACCGATCGCGCAAGAACGAGGAGGCATACCATGAAAGCCAAAAAATGATGCCAAGCGATCACCAGCGACCAGTTTGAGGAGATGTTCGACAACGGCGAGGACATCCTCAGCTATGTCGATCTCGGCAATCCCGTAGTCGAACATCATCCCCCGCTGGAGAAGCGAATCACGCTGACGATGCCCGCATGGATGGTCAGCGAACTAGACGAGGAAGCCGCCGAGCTGGCAATCAGCCGCAACGCCGTCGTCAATACATGGATCGCCGACCAGTTGCGCACCATGCGACGTCGCGAAAACGCCCACGCCTGACCCATATACCATGAGGCCCATGGTTCAAATCCATGCCAAATAGAAGGCTAGGAATTACAAGATTCCTAGCCTTCCTGTTCTATTGCGCCTTTCTCAAGTGCCTCAAACCATCCACCGGTCTCGCTAGACAACCTTCGCCAGCGGCAGCGTCAGCGACGGGATCGGCGGCGGAAGGCCAGGGCACCGATGGCGGCCGCGGCGGCTCCGGATCCGACGACGATGATGGCGACGACCCCCGCACCGGTATGAGACAGCACCGGCTTCTCGGGCTCTGGATCCGCCTTCGGCTCAGCGGGTGGATCATCAGGCACTTCGACGGTTACGGTCTCCCCTTCGACGCCGAGCTCATGCGAAACCAGCACATCACCGTCACGCGAGCGAAGCGACGCTCTCCAATACACCAGTCCCGCCTTCGGCGAGCGCACCTGCGGACTGGCGATCGTCTGCTCGAACAGCGTATGGTCCACTTCGGCGCGGGCCTCGTCAAGCAGCACGCCGTTCATGCCGGGCACCGCCCCTTCCTCCACCGCCTCGTACGCCGTGAACGTCACATAGGCCCCTTCGGGCACATCGCCCACAATCCGCGCCGTATCGCGGAACGGCTCATCGACCCGCACAATGCCCGGCTCCACCTGCGTGGTCAGCGCCGGCTTGCGCGGCCGTGCCACATCCCATATGCGCACGCGCTCCCACGCGTCATCGTATGCGCTGGACGCCGGCATCACCCGGTCATCGCCGTCGAAGCTCCAAACGAACACGTACCATCCGTGCGATTCGGCCACGATGTGCACCGGATCGCCATGAGCGTCCGGCGCCCCGGCGCCCACTCGGATACGCCCGTTGACCGCCGGATAATCCCACACGCCAATCAACCGGTGATTGCTGTCCTCGGCCGGCGGCGTCTCCCCCTGAGGCCGGTACGCCTCGTCGCCGGCGGAATCATTCGGATCGCCCGCCCACCACACGCTCACCTGCGCCATCGTCCGGTCAGCGCCGATGCCAAGCTTGACATTGCCGTCAAAGGATCCGTGATCATCGGGGAATCCGTCGACCGTAATGGTGTCGCTCAGTTCGGAACCAACCACGCCGGTATGCTCCGTGACCGTGGATTCCACACTCACCCGAGCACGGTTCGAATTCGTCTCCGTGTATTCCAGGAACCCGCTGACCACATCCTTACCTATATATTGTCGCGCAGTATCGCTCAACTTCTCGACTTCGAACGCCCACACCCATGTGCCGAATCCTCCACCTCGCGGCGCCTCATACGCCGCGTCGCCGCCCGGCTCGGCCGTCGCTCTCACGTCCACGCGCTGCCCGGGAGCAGTGAACGACGCCTCGCCATAAGCGGACGGCCGGAATCCCATTGTGCCCAGCCTCGCGATGAACTCCTTCGCCGTCTCGTCGGCACCAGGCATGACCGGCTCGGACAGATCGCCCACGCCGAGCCCGTCGAAATACCATCCGGACGCCCGCAACTCCAATCCGGACGCCCAGGAATCGCCGTCATCCACCCCGGATGTGACGGTATCCACGACTGGCTGCCCGGCGTCGACCACCTTGGCCGCGACGGCGGTGCCCAGTGTGGGCACGAACTCCTTGCGGACCGAGAAATTCACCGCCTTGCCACTCACCTGCGAAGAGCCACCGTAACGCACCAGATCCTGGCCTCCCGCGACTGCGAACACGTCCACCTGCTTGCGGTCATATGCCACACTCGCCTTCACTTCACCCTCGCCGGTCGCCTTCCACGAGTACACGATCGGCTCCGCCCCGGATATCCCGGTCACCGTCGCGCTCCCGTTCGCGAACACCGCCGGACCGTTCAGCGTCGCGGCGTATCTGATCCCGGCGATCGTCTTCCCCTGCGCATTGGTCACCGACACCGTGACGCGCCCGGTCCGCGTGCCTTCGGCGTATGTACGCGTCACCGTCGCATTCGCCGGGGCGTTGGATCCCGCCTCCTCCCACATCTGCTCTACCTTGCGCCGCAGCGTCGGATTGTCGCGCATGACGGACACGCGCCGGGATTTCCACGTGTCCGGCTTCAGGTCCAGCAGATCATGGGCCAGCACCGCGATCGCCGCATGCTCCGCGGCCGTCCCGTCGCGATAATGGTCCATCAGCCAGCCGAGCCGGCGCGCGGTGTCGTCGTCGCGCAGCTTGACGCTCTCCCCCAGCTGGTATTCGACGCGTTCGCCAGACTCGATGCAGTAATAGTTGTTCGTCGAATCCTTCGCCATGACGCCGATGACCTGCTCGCCGCCATGCTCATAGCGCAGAAACGTGCCGGCATCCGCCCTGCTCAACGTCACCGCCGCGGCCGGCATGGCGGCAAACACCAGCGAGGCCACCAATGCGAGAGCCATGACGGCCGCGACCCCCAGCGCGGCCTGACATCGCCTGAATACAACCATGTTCATGATATTCCCTTCCTGAAATCCCGCCGCGTCCACGATGGGCGGTTGATGACACCATGCCATGCCGGACGCCGTCGGCCACCGGATTTCAGGCAATGTGGTCGAAGGCTATCCCCCTTCGGCGTGTTGTGGATAACTCCCCACGACAGTTATCCACATTTGGCGGTTCTCGGCATATAAGACAGAGGGTTATCCACAATCGCCCATTGGCCATCAGCCGTATACAATGGGCGGTATGGCAGAAGAAAAGAAAGGCGCGTCAGCGCTTAGCAGTAGTTCATCTCGATCAGCCACATCGCATTCGGACGACAAGACCGAAGCGAAATCCGCAACCCGTCGCACTTCGTCGGGCAAGCAGTCCACATCACGTACCACCTCGCCGCGCAAGCGCACGACGGCCAAGACGCCTCGCGCCTCCAGAACGACGAAAGCCGCCACTGCGGCCGCCGTCGCCAACGGTGAGGTCCCCGCGCAGTCCATTCCCGTCGCAGACCCGTCGCAGTTCGGACGCATCGCCGTCATGGACGTGACGCCGAACGAGGAATCCGGCCGTTTCCCCGCCCGTGTCGAGCTGGGCGAACCGTTCAAGGTCACCGCGCAGGTCTTCATCGAAGGCCGCACCAAAGTCGGTGCCACCGCCATCGTGCGCAACCACCGCGGCAAGGAGATGCAGCGTCTGCCGATGACCTGCACCAACCCCGGCCTCGACCGCTGGGAGGTCATGCTCACCTGCGGCGAGCACAGCGACGTCAAGCCGTGGCAGCCCGAATTCGCCGCCATCAAGCGCCAGCTGGGCGAATGGAGCGTCACCATCGAAGGATGGGAGGACACCTACACGTCCTGGCTGCATGACGCGGCCATCAAAGTCAAGGTCAACGACGACGTCGAGAACGCCCTCGAATCCGGCGCGCAATTGCTGGAACGCTGGGCGAAGACCGCCGACGCCAAGCTGAGCGCAGCGCAGCGCAAGACGCTCGTCGCCGCTGCCGCCACCATGAAGGACACATCGCTTACGCCCGAGGACCGTCTCGCCGCGGCGACCAGCGAACCGGTCGCCCAGCTGCATCTGACCAACCCGCTGCGCGACGGCGTCTCGCCCAGCCAGCCCCAGCGTTTCCTCGTGCAGCGTCCGGAATCCAGCTTCGCCGCATGGTACCAGTTCTTCCCGCGTTCCGAGGGCGCCTACGTCGACCCGGAGACCGGCAAGATCGTCCAGGGCACACTCAAGACGTCGGTGTCCGGCCTGGAACGTGCCAAGGCCGAAGGCTTCGACATCGTGTACCTGCCGCCGATCTTCCCGATCGGCAAGACGAACCGCAAGGGACGCAACAACGCGCTGGAGGCCGGCCCCGACGATCCGGGCTCGCCGTTCGGCATCGGTTCCGAGCTGGGCGGGCACGACACCGTCGACCCGCTGCTCGGCAACATGGACGATTTCAAGGCGCTCGTCGCCAAGGCCCACGAGCTGGGTCTGGAAATCGCGCTCGACTTCGCGCTGCAGTGCTCGCCCGACCACCCGTGGGTCAAGCAGCACCCGGATTGGTTCCGCCACAAGCCGGACGGCTCCATCGCCTTCGCGGAGAACCCGCCGAAGAAGTATCAGGACATCTACCCGATCGACTTCAACGCCGACATGCCCGGCATCGAGAAGGAAGTCGAACGTGTTCTCGAACTGTGGATCAACGCCGGCGTGACGATCTTCCGCATCGACAACCCCCACACCAAGCCGGTGCGCTTCTGGCAGGACGTCATCGCGGCGGTCACCAAGAAGCACCCGGAGATCCTGTTCCTGGCCGAGGCGTTCACCCGCCCGGGCATGATGCGCGCGCTGAGCTACGTTGGATTCACGCAGTCGCACTGCTACTTCCCGTGGCGCAACACCAAGGAGGAGCTGGGCAAGTACCTGGAGACCACGAACGGCGACGACGGCTACTACCAGCACAACACGTTCTGGCCCACCACGCCGGACATCCTCACCGCCTACGTGCGCGACAACGGCATCGCCGGCCACGCTGTGCGCGCGGTGCTCGCCGCGATGGGCAGCCCGAGCTGGGGCATCTACAACGGCTTCGAGCTGATCGAGAACAAGCAGCGCCCCGGTTTCGAGGAGCAGATCGACAACGAGAAGTACGAGGTCAAGGTGCGCGACTGGTCGGCCGCCGACAAGTACGGCATCGCCGAGCTGCTGACCAACCTGAACCGCGTCCGCCGCGAGCATCCGAAGGCGTTCAGCTACCACAACCTGACGGTGCTGGAATCCTCCGACCCGAACATCCTCGCATTCGCCCGCCACACACCGGCCGAGCTGACCGGCACCGACAAGCCGGAGACGCTGATCGTGGTGGTGAACCTGGACGGTCACGAGGCGCATCAGGCCATGGTGCATCTGGAGCTGCCCGACTACGGCATCGATCCGAAGTGGGGTGCGCACATACACGACGAGCTGACCGGCCGCGACTTCGCGTGGAGCTGGGACAACTTCGTCTCGTTGGCACCGTGGGCCGATGTGGCGCACATCTTCACCGTGGTGCATGAGGACTGAGAACGCATGAGGGACGCGCGGCCGGCAGGCTGACCGTTTCGGTGATGGGGCCCGTCGTTTCGACGACGGGCCCCATCTGCGTTTTTGGGCGAAATCGTGGCGCTTCCGGCGTACGACGGGGTATTGTGGAGTGTGATTATGTCAATCGACTCTAAGGAGCAATATCATGGCAGAAACGTTCAACGTTCTCGTTGAAATCCCGCGTGGTTCCAAGAACAAGTACGAAGTCGACCAGGAGACCGGCCGCATCACCCTGGACCGTGAGCTGTTCACCGCCATGGGCTACCCGGACGACTACGGCTACATCGAAGGCACGCTCGGCGAGGACGGCGATCCGCTGGACGCGCTGGTGATGGTCAAGAACTCCGTGTTCCCGGGCTGCGTCATCGAGTGCCGCGCCGTCGGCCTGTACCACATGGAAGACGAAGAGGGCGGCGACGACAAGGTGCTGTGCGTGCCCGCCGACGTGCGCTACGACGACATCAAGGACGTCAACGACGTCAACGAGTACCACCTCAAGGAGATCAAGCACTTCTTCGAGCAGTACAAGGCCCTGGAACCCAACAAGGAAGTCCTCCCCGGCGACTACTGGACCGGCGCGGACGTTGCCGAGAAGGAAATCAAGGAGGCGCGTGAGCGTCTCGCGAACGCGTCGAAGTGATTTGCTTCGCTTCCGCCTCCGCTGGCGGGGGCTGTCAGCCATCGGCTGAATGGGGGTGGTAACTCTGGCTTAAGTGCCACGACCACCCCCAGTCGCTCCGTGACAGCCCCCGCCAGCGGGGGCATTATATTATCTTATCGATCACAGCTTTCTGGCTCGCCTACAAACAGATTCCGCTGTCTGCTTCACGGCTCGTCCCGCCATCGGGGCGATGTTGTGTTACAGTAGTGCCTTGTAGTTTTCACGACTTGCGAACAGCATTCGCTTGGATTCAAAGCCGGCTTGCTGGCCCGGCAGTTCTCAAAGTCCGTGCCCCCTAGGCGTAGGCGGTTTATCCGTCGAGGCCCATCCCCCGGGGGAAGCCGGCGGGATGAACCTTTATGTTCCAGCTATGATTGAGATACTGCTTATTTCCGTATCCGTCGCCATGGACGCTTTCGCCGTCTCGATCGGAAAGGGGTTGACCGTCACGCGCGCGCGGCCGGTCGACGTCATCAAGACCGCATTGTGGTTCGGCGGCTTCCAGGCATTGTTCCCGCTTCTGGGCTTTTTCGCGGCCAACACGTTCAGCAAATACGTCACCGCGGTTGATCATTGGATCATTTTCGCGCTGCTCGCGTTCATCGGCGGCAACATGATCCGCGAGGCGTTCGGCGAGGAAGAGGAGAACAGCCGGGAGACGGCCCAGTTCGACTGGCGCCATATGCTGCCGCTCGCGGTGGCGTGTAGCATCGATGCGTTCGCCGTCGGCGTGAGCTTCGCATTCATGCAGGTCAACATCTGGTTTTCGGTGATCGTCATCGGCGTGGTGACCGGCGCGTTCTCCGCTGCCGGCCTGTATATCGGCCGCGTGTTTGGCGCACGCTGGCAGAAGCCGGCGCAGATCGCCGGCGGTGCCGTGCTCGTGCTCATCGGTCTTAAGGTGCTGCTTGAGCACCTTGGCTTCATAGCATGGTAACGCAACGAGACTGAAAATATGCGGCTGTCAGCGTCCGTGTTCGGGACTTTCCGTGTTTGGATATTGCCGGGACGATGAGGCCATCGTCTTGCCGGGGCGGATTTCGTCGTGGTGCCCAAGGGGACATGTCTTCCCCGCGTGTGCGTCATTGCGCGCAGCCGAGGTCCTCGACCCAGGCTCCTCCATGCGAGCCGGTCGCCGGAGGGCGGTCCGTGGCGACCGTCTCGATCAGACCGCTCATGATGGCGACCCTTCGCCGACGAACTCCACCGCCCGCAAGAAAGAAGCGCGTTGGCTGAATGACGGGTACGGACTCCCCGCATCGCATACTGGCGAAGACCAATATTCCCCGCCGAAGAAAACCGTCAAATATCAGAAGATCAGCTGCATGACGAATGACGCGGCGAACACGAGCAGACCGCTGAGCATCACCGGCAGCAGCCCGATACCCAGCCACGGCGCCGGAGCAGCCGGATCCGGATCCGCCTCGCGGCTCCACGACACCGAGCATACGGCGAACAGCACCGCCACTACCACGAACGCCGCGGCCACGATGATGAATCTCGTCAGCAGCCCGTTATCCGGCGACGCGGAGCCCATGTCGATGAGATCGGGCACAAAACACCATCCCGCGGCGCTGACGGAGACCACGGCCCCCGTCATGCAGTGCGACAGCGCGCGAATCAGGTGGCTGCGCTCCGCGCGCACCATCTGCCGGCCGAACGCGATGATCGTCGCCGCGATCAGCAGTATCGCGAAGCACGCCGCCCAACGCACCAGCTGATACATCACCAGACGTCCATCATCCGCAAGACGCCCGCCCTCGTACGCGGGGTAAAACAGCTGGCTGGCCAACGACGTCCGCGCGCACAGAATCGACAGCACGCCCGCAACCGCGCCGATCAGGCGGTCGGCAATGCCGGCACGGAACGGCCACCCAACCTGGAATAGCACGAGCAGCACCACGGCGAGCGCGATCGCAACCCCTTGCGCCACACCGCCCTGGTTCCCGAACGTGAACTCCAGCACGCCCGTCACGCCGAATAGCACCACGTATGCCACCGCCTGAACCGCAAGTACGCGGCCAATCGAGCTTCCGGTACGTTGTTCGCCGTCGCCCATCGTCATCACACTCCACAAATCGCAATCCGCGGCAGCCTCGCGACCGCCATTCCACTAACTCTAGCCTAGCGTCGGCTGTCCACATTATGCGCCTACAATATGACCACTAACCATATGGGTACTACGGTTATCCATATTCAGGAAAGGGGAAGCGGTTGACTGATTTGACGCTGATGACATTCGCGAACGACCCTGCCACCGTGCTTCCCTCACTTGCACTGCTGTCCCACCGCGTGCGCGTGCTGCCGATGGACGCCGCAAGCCTGGTGAAGATGCCGGAGAACACCGTGCTCTTCCTCGACGCCCGGGATGACCTCGCCACGGCGAAGACGCTGTGCCGGCTGATTCACGCTTCCGGCCTGGCCACGCCGATCGTGCTGATCCTCACCGAGGGCGGGTTCACCGTCGTCAACTCGCAGTGGGGCATCGCCGATGTGGTGGTGGCCTCCGCTTCACCCGCCGAGGTGGAGGGGCGCCTGCGACTGGTGTCGGAACGCGGCAATGCGCCGATCACGGGCGCCAGCACCACGGACGATTCGGAGCGCACCGAGGATGGCCAGATCCGTTCCGGCGATCTCGTGGTGGATACCAACGGCTACACGGCATCGCTGCACGGCAGGCCCATCGATCTGGCGTACAAGGAATTCGAACTGCTGAAGTATCTGGTGCAGCATCCCGGCCGTGTGTTCACGCGCGCGCAGCTCCTGCAGGAGGTGTGGGGATACGACTATTACGGCGGCACCCGTACCGTCGACGTGCACATCCGTCGCCTGCGCGCCAAGCTGGGCGGCGAATACGAACATCTGATCGGTACCGTGCGCAACGTCGGCTACCGTTTCGACCCGCCCGAGGGCGAGGGAGACAAGTCACTCGCGGCTCCGGCGGCTTCCGACGACACTGACGCCGACGCCCAGTAAGACCGGCGCATCATGCCACGCGAATCCAAACGGGCACGCATCCAGCGGATGCACGAGGAGTACGCGTTGCTCGTCGAGGCGTTCCCGCACCCGAAATGCGCCTTGGATTTCACTTCTCCCCTGCAATTGCTGATAGCCACCGTGCTCAGCGCCCAGACGACCGACAAGCGGGTGAACACCGTCACGCCCGAGCTGTTCTCGCGTTTCCCCGATGCCGCATCCCTGGCCGCAGCGAATCCGCAGGACGTCGAAGACATCATCCACCCGCTCGGCTTCTACCGTTCCAAGACCAAGCATCTGCTGGGATTGGCCGCAGTGCTGCGTGACCGTTTCGATGGCGAGGTCCCCGATACGATGGACTCGCTGGTGACGTTGCCCGGCGTCGGCCGCAAGACGGCCAACGTGGTGCTGGGCAACGCGTTCGGCGTGCCCGGATTCCCCGTCGATACGCATGTGATCCGCGTGACGGGACGGCTGCGCTGGCGCGGCGACTGGAACTCGTCCAGTCCCGATCCGGTGCATATCGAGCGGGAGATCTGCTCGTATTTCGAGCCGTCGCAGTGGACCGACCTGTCGCACCGGCTGATTCTGCATGGACGCGCCACCTGTCACGCGCGCAAACCCGATTGCGAGGTGTGCCCACTTCATGACACCTGCCCGAGCTCACTGATATAGACCAAGCGGACGGACCCGGCCGGTATCCCACGCATCAGGGATCCCCCGTCGACCCGTTTACCCCGGGCATTACACTCGGAGCCATGCAGCACAGCGCACGGCATACCTCCATCAGCAGTTCGGCGAAGTCCGCCATCATCTTTGTCATCGTCGCGGGGGTGCTCGGCTGCACCGTCTGGCTGGGCTGGTCCCTGCTGCACCGCAAATACACGCTGCCCACCTTCAGCGGCCTGCAATCAAGCGTCAAAGTGAGCGTCGGCATCACCGGCGCCCCGGAATCATTGGATATCCGGACGACCGACGACGATTCGCTCGACCGCGTCCTTCTCGGCAACGTCTATGAGACGCTGCTGAAGCGCGATGACAACAACAAGATCCAGCCGTCGCTCGCCTCCTCGTGGAAGGTGTCCGAAGACGGCACCACCTACCGCTTCAACCTGCGCAGCGGCGCGACGTTCGCCGACGGCACCACGATCACCTCGTCCGACGCCGTATGGTCCCTGCAGCAGATCATCACCAAGAAGTATGTCGGCAGCGACGAACTGTCCGCGCTGTCCAACGTGGAGTCGGACGGCAACAGCACGCTGGTGCTGCGGCTTCGCGAACCCGACCCGCGGCTGCTCGCCAAGCTCACCACGCGCATCGGCATCGTCTACAACCAGCGTGAGAACATCGACTACGCAAAGCAGGCCAGCGGGTCCGGACCGTTCACCGTCTCCCAATGGCAATCCGGCAAGCAGCTGACGCTGAGCCGCAACGACCACTATTGGGGTAGCAAGTCCAAGGCCAAGACCGTCACCGTCAACTTCGCGGCCGACACCACGGAGCTGGCCAAGGCTCTGAACAACGGCCAGATCGACGCGGCCGTCGCGCTGGATCAGTCCGCCGCCGACGCGGTGAAAGATGACGGCATCGTCAAGAAGCAGGGCGCCAGCAACCGCAAGGTCGTGCTCGCCTTCAGCAACAACACGCAGTCCATCCTTTCCGACAAGCGGTTCCGGCAGGCAGCGCGCTACCTCATCGACAAGAACGCGATGACCGAGGCGCTGGGCGGCGGCACGGTCATGACCGGGCCGCTGTCACCGCTCGACGACGGATATCAGAAGACGGATGAGACGTTCGGCCACGACATCGGCAAGGGCAACGACCTGATCAAATACTTCCGTTTCCGCGTCTCCAGACGACCGCTGACCTTCGTCTATCCGAAGGAATACGGCTCCCAGATCGGCGAACAGGTCAAGCAGACGATGTACGCCGAACCCGCGTATTCGGACGTGTCCGTGTCGATGGTCGACGATGCCACATGGAGCAAGACCGTGACGCAGGACCGCCAATACGACTTCACGATCTACGAGACCGACGGCGAGGACGATCTGGACCTCCTGATGGACAGCAGCTCGTACATCGGCTTCGTCAGCACCGACTCGCAGAACGCGTGGAGCAAGGCGCTGAAATCCTTCAGCAGCGACGACTACGCGAAGAACTTCCAGTCGTTCATCGGCACGCTCGACGACGATTCGCCGGTGGACTGGATCTGCACGCGCAAGCCGATCAGCGCGTACCGCAGCAACATCACCGGAGTGCCCGTCAACATGACCTACACGCAGCTGCCGCTCGCCGATATGACCACCACGGACTGATTCGGGTCCATGCGCCCGGACCCGCCCGCCGGCGGACGCAGCCGCGCGGCTGTTGTCACGATTGCTTTCTAGACTGTCGCTTATGACCGAAGAGCAGGATAACAGCATCATCAAGGCACACCTCACCCCGTTGCCCGACAAGGTCGGCGTCGACGGGCTCGAAGACAAGTGGCGCGGCGAATGGGACGAGGACGGAGTCTACAAGTTCCAAGGAACCCGCGACCGCAAGGCCGTCTATTCCATCGACACCCCGCCGCCCACCGTATCCGGCCATCTGCATGTCGGCCACGTGTTCAGCTACACGCACACCGACGTGATCGCGCGATTCAAGCGCATGCAAGGCTATGACGTGTTCTACCCGATGGGCTGGGACGACAACGGTCTGCCCACCGAGCGCCGCGTGCAGAACTACTACGGCGTGCGCGTGGACACGTCGCTCAAGTACGACCCTGATTTCAAGCCGCCGTTCGAGGGCACCGACGGCAAGAAGATCGACGCCAAGGATCAGGTGCCGATTTCCCGCAAGAACTTCATCGAACTGTGCGAGAAGCTCACCGCCGAGGATGAGAAGCTGTTCGAGGCCCTGTGGCGCAAGCTGGGTCTGTCCATTGACTGGTCGCAGACCTACCACACCATCGGCCAGCACCCGCAGCGTGTGGCCCAGAAGGCCTTCCTGCGCAACCTCGCCCGTGGCGAGGCCTACCAGCAGGACGCCCCCGGCCTGTGGGACGTGACCTTCCAGACCGCCGTGGCCCAGGCCGAACTCGAGTCCCGCGAATACCCCGGCTTCTATCACAAGGTGGCGTTCCGCTTCGAGGACGGCACACCGATCTACATCGAGACCACCCGCCCCGAACTGCTGGCGGCCTGCACCTCGCTGATCGCCAACCCGAACGACGAACGCTACAAGCAGTACTTCGGCCAGTACGTCTACTCCCCTCTGTTCAAGGTCAAGGTGCCGATTCTGGCGCACCCGGCCGCCGAAATGGACAAGGGTGCCGGTATCGCCATGTGCTGTACGTTCGGTGATGTGACCGACGTCGAGTGGTGGCGCGACCTGAAGCTGCCCACCCGCCCGATCATCCAGCGCAACGGCCGTATCGTGATGGATACCCCGGACTGGATCGAGGACCCGGCCGGCCGCGAGGTCTTTGCCGAAACCGCGGGTAAGACCACGTTCTCCGCCCGCAAGATCATCGTCGACAAGCTGCGCGAGTCCGGAGATCTGGACGGCGAGCCGACCCCGACCAAGCGTATGACGAACTTCTACGAGAAGGGCGACAAGCCGCTCGAGATCGTCACCTCCCGCCAGTGGTATTTGAAGAACGGCGGTACCGACGCCAAGCTGAACGCCGAGCTTATCGAGCGCGGCAAGGAACTCGAGTTCCACCCCGACTTCATGCGCGTGCGTTATGAGAACTGGGTGCACGGCCTCAACGGCGACTGGCTGATCTCCCGTCAGCGCTTCTTCGGCGTCCCGTTCCCGCTGTGGTACCCGGTGAACGCTTCCGGCAAGCCGGATTACGATCACCCGATCACTCCGTCCGAGGATCGTCTGCCGATCGATCCGACCATCGACGTGCCGGAGGGCTACGACGAGTCCCAGCGTGATGTGCCCGGTGGTTTCACCGCCGAAAAGGACATCATGGACACCTGGGCCACCTCTTCGCTGACCCCGCAGATCGTGACCCACTGGGCCGAGCCGGACGAGGCCTCCAAGGCCCTGTTCGCTTCCACCTTCCCGATGGACCTGCGCCCGCAGGGTCAGGACATCATCCGCACCTGGCTGTTCTCGACCGTCGATCGCGCGCATCTGGAGAACAAGTGCCTGCCGTGGGCCCATGCCACGCTGTCCGGCTGGATCCTGGACCCCGACCACAAGAAGATGTCGAAGTCCAAGGGCAACGTCGTCGTGCCGAACAAGCCGATCGAGCAGTTCGGCGCCGACGCGGTGCGCTACTGGGCCGCCGCGGCCCGTCTCGGCCTCGACGCCACGTATGACGAAGGCCAGATGAAGATCGGCCGCCGTCTTGCGATCAAGCTGCTCAACGCCTCGAAGTTCGCGCTGGCCATCGGTCGCGAGGACGAGAACCATCATGTGGGCGAGACGTCCGACGCCGTCTGGAACCCGGCCGATGTGACCGAGCCGCTCGACCGCGCCGTGATGGCGAAGCTGGCGCTGGTGATCCGCCAGGCCACCGACGCGCTGAACGCCTACGAGCATTCCAAGGCGCTGGAAGTCATCGAGAGCTTCTTCTGGCAGTTCTGCGACGACTACATCGAACTGGTCAAGAACCGCGCGTACGGCACTGCCGACGCGCACGGCAAGGTGCCGAGCGACGCGGCCGTGAAGTCCGCGCGCACGACGCTGGGCCTAGGCCTGGACGCCTTCGCGCGCCTGCTGGCCCCGTACCTGCCGTTCGCCACCGAAGAGGTGTGGAGCTGGATGCACACCGGCGAGGGGTCCGTGCACCGCGCCGCCTGGCCGAAGGCCGACATCTATGCCGCAGCAGCCACCGGCGCCTCCCCGGAGACGCTGGCTTGGGCCGGCAAGGCCGTCGAGCAGCTGCGCAAGATCAAGTCCGAGGCCAAGGTCTCGATGAAGACCCCGATCCTGTCGGTGACGCTGGCCGCCGTCAAGGACGGCATCGACGCCATCAAGTCCGCTCTGGACGACGTGGCGCAGGCCGGCCGCGTGATCGGCAAGTTCGATCTCGCCGAAAAGCACGCCGAGGAGGCCGCGGCCGAAGGCGAGGGCGACGATACCGTCGTCATCGATGCCAGCGAGCTCGGTGAGCCGCCGGCGAAGAAGGCCAAGAAGTAACCTGCTTCTCACTAACGGAAACGGCCCCCTCGGATCCACGAGGGGGCCGTTTTGCATCCACGGCATCGTGCGGCGGCATGCCGGCCGCGCGCCGCGCGCCGTGCGCCGTATGCCGTGCACCCGTCACACGGCTGGCATGATGATCAGCAGACGCAGATCCTCGGTATGCCGGTTCCAGTCGGATAGCACGTCGTAACTGTGCCGCCCGTCGGCGATGCAGTGGTCGGAGTATGCGTTGGCACCGTCGCACGACAACCGTCTCAACGCGGCAGCGAGACGCGCGACCGGTTTGCCGTCGACGGCCGCGCTGCCGCTGCCGGCCAACGATTGCGCGGCCTGAACCAGCATGTCGGAGACGTCACCAATCGCCACTGTCTCGTCGATGAGCTCAGACGACGTGCTCTGCAACGGCGATCTGGGGTTCATGCCGGCGATGCCGTATACCGGCGAGAACTTCGGAACCGACGCCGACTTCGAACCGGATGCCGTGCCCGCCGCCGAAGACGAGCCGCTGACGTTGCCATCCTTGCCGTCGCCGCTATCCTTGTTGCCATCCTTGCCGTCGCTCTTGACGGCGCCGCCGAGCATACCCAGGCCGCTGGCGTTGCCCATCACATCGCCGATACTCATGCCTGACTGCGAGTCGTCATCGGTCTTGCCACTGGCCAACGCCTGCGCCTTGCGCTCGGCCTCCTCACGCTCCTGCCTGCTGACGGCGGCCAGCCGCTTGCGCTCGGCCTTCGCCGCCATCGACGTCGTGTCGGAACCGGCCCAGCCGTAACGCACCCGGTCCGCAGCCGCATCGCCGCCTTGCGCATCGCCGGTGGAGGCGGTGCTGGTCAGTGCGCCGGCGAACTGTATGCTGATCTGCTGCAATGCGTTCGCCGCGCCCGTATGTTCGGATGCCGCCGCCAAGGCGTCCATCGCCGACTGCACTTTCTGATTGTCGTCCTGAAGGTCGGCGCTGGTGGAGAACTCCTCGTTGGCGGCGTCAATCGCCTGTTGCTGATACCGCGCGGCTCCCGCCGACGTGCCTCCGGTCAGCTCGCTCAGATGCTTGGTGTACACGTCGGTGTAGGCCATCGAATAGGGGATCATCGCGTTGGACAGCTGGCTCTGCCCGGCCTTGTACGCCGTCGCGCCCTCGGTGGACTCCTGGGCCATGGTCTGGCTGATCTCATCGGCGAGTCCCGACGTGCCGCGCTGACGGATGCGCTGAATCAGGTCGTCTATGGCATGTACTGCGCCGTCGTGCTCATGCGCGGCACTGACCGCGTTGACCGCGTTGGCGAGGTCGGTGACCGCCTGCGCCATCGGGGTGTCGCCGGTCAGTTCGCCGGCTGTGCCGATCAGCGCCTGCATCTGCGTGGATGAGCCGATGCTGCCGGACAGATGGGTCGTGTACGACCCCACGTAATGCGCCATATACGACGAGAACGCAGCCTTGTGCGCTGCGGTTTTCTCCTTGATCGCCTTCTCGCCGAGCTTCTGCTCGCGATCGCGCATGGCGGTCAGCTGTTCGATTAGTTTGCGGTCCGACGCGGAACCGGTGACGACCAGCGTGTTGACCAGTGCGTCAGCACGGTCGGAGACAGCCGTGACCTCGTCGACGAACGACGCCGTGTCATCGGCCTGCACGGTCACGAACGCCAGTTGGCTCATCGAGAAGTTCTTCGCGTTCATATAGCAGTCGAACACCGTGCGTTTGCCGGGCTCCCCGACGCCGCTGACAAGCATGTCGGATCCTTGCGTCGTCAGCGTCATGCCGTCTCCGACGGTGATATCGTCGGAGACGGAAGACGGTACGGTGAACGCCACCACGGGAATGCTGTTCTCCGCGTAGCCGTTGGACACGGCCGCATTGGGCTCCACGGTGATACGGATATCGACCAGTCCGCTGGCACCGGCGATCTGGGACGGCTTCACCTGCGGGCCGTTCAGGCCGTAGGCGATGCTGACCGACCACGGCAACACGCGTTGCCCGGCCTTCACCCGCTCCTGTGTGGTCTTGCCGGTTTCCACAGCCTTGTATTCCGCCGCGAGCATGGAACCGTCACCGCTGTTGCCGGCCACGTAGTCGACGATATTGCCGCCGCGGGAGACCGTGAACTGGTTGGTGACGTACAGGCGTCCCGGAACCCCGTCCGAGTTGGCGAGAGACATGACATTCTGCGTCTTGGAATACCTGGCATCTCCTTCGGCCGGATTGGCACCGGCCGTGACCGGCCCGCCCGCTGAAGGGGCCAGAGTCAGGGCCAGCGTGGCGGCAGCCGCCAAGCTTCGCGTCATCACCCCGGTCATATGCGCCATCGTCGCTCCCCCTTTCATTCATCATCACGCGGCCCGCATGCCGAATACAGGCATGCATATGCACGCCACCGACGATGCGGGCAGAGCGGCAAATCTCCGCCGATCAGGCGAACACGTCGAGCACGCCGGGATCCCCTCCCGCGTCGGCGATGCGCTGATGCCGCTTCTTGGCCTCGGCCACCACGAATTCCCGATACATTTCCGCGATGTCGGGATCGAGTCCGGCGTCGATGGCGATGCGGTGCAGCCGTTCGATCTGGTAGTCCTCGCGCTTGTAATCCGCCGGCGCGAATCCGGCCCGCGCCTTGAGTACGCCCACCTGGGACGTGTACTTGAACCGCTCCGCGAGCAAGGAGACGATGGCCGTGTCCACATTGTCGATGGACTGCCTGAGCGCCTTGATCTTGGCCACGGTGACCGCGGTCTGCGGGTCATGCCGTGCGGTGTCGGCGTCGATGACGGTTTCGGATCCGCCGCCTCCCACCTCGCGGGATGACGGCTTCGCCCAATCGCTGTTCTCGGGTTCACTCATACTGCCTACCATAGCGCGTGGGCCGAACCCGGGCCGTCGGCTATTCCTCAACGATGGAACGATATGGTCAATGCCGGCCGGGATGTCTAACGCCTACGGCGAATGGCATCCGTCAGAAATACGTCTGCAGGATCACCGTGCTTTCGGTGCTGACCGGCACCGTCCGATGGATGCGGTTCAGCAGTTCCTCCAGTTTGCTGGGTGACGACACGCGAACCACCAGCATGAAGCTGGGCGCGCCGGCTATGGAGTAGCAGGACACCACGCCTTCCAGCTCATGCAGCTTGCCGGGGATATCGGCCTCCTGCGAGTAGTCCAGCGGCGTGACGGACACGAACGCGCTGATCGGCAGACCGCGCAGCTCATAGTCGAGCACCGCGCGATACCCCTTGATGACTCCTCGCTTCTCCAGCTTCTGCACGCGTGACTGCACCGCGGACACCGACAGGCCGGACAGCCGGGACAGCTGAGCCAGCGTGGCCCGCCCGTCCTCCTCCAACGCATCGAGGATGGACTCGTCCGTGGCGTCGAGCATGGCGGAGCCCTCCGGCCTGATCTCCACCTTGCGCGATGCCGCGTCCGGTTCCTCGTCATTGCGCGTATTCGCCTGTGCCATCACGTCCTCCCGGGTCATACGGTTCGCCGCAACCTGCATGTGGAGCGGTTCCGGCGCGAACTTGTCTGATGACAGCTTATCGCGATGTCAATCCAGTATTATTCCATTGATTTCTTACTGTTATTTACGAAATATATAGTAATAATTACTGTTTTTCAATGTACTACTGTATATTTTATATTCTTGTTCATGATTGAAAGGTGACACCATGTCCATGCCCGCACTTTCGCAGCACTCGCTCAGCGTCCCCCGTTCCGGCATCCGGGACGTATTCGACCGGGTCGAGCACGTGCCTGACGCAATCTCGCTGTGCGTGGGCGAACCCAGCGCCACCGCGGCGCCGCATATCGTGGAAGCCGCATGCCGATCGATCCGCGAAGGACACACCACATACACGAACGTGCTCGGCATCGAGCCGTTCCGCGAGGCCGTGGCGGCATACTCCGAAAAGGTGAAGGGGCTGCGCTACGACGTCGACACCGAGATACAGGCGGTCGACGGCGCGACCATCGGTCTGTTCCTGGCGATGAAGGCGCTGCTTGACGCCGGCGACGAAGTGATCCTTCCGTCGCCGTACTTCACCTCGTACGATGCGGAGGCCCTGATGTGCGGCGGAGTGCCGGTGCCCGTCGCGCTCAAACCGGAACACCAGATGCGGCTGAACGCCGACGATATCGAAGCAGCAATCACGCCGCGCACGAAGGCTGTTCTTCTCAACTCCCCCGGCAACCCGTCCGGAGCCGTCACGCCGCTATCCGAGCTGGAGCGCATCGCCGACGTCTGCATCCGGCATGACATCTGGGCGATCTCCGACGAGGTGTATCACCCGTTCGTCTTCGACGGCTCCGCGTCAATCGCGCCCTCCATCGCCGCCGTCGACGGCATGCACGAGCGCACGGTCGTCGTCGAAAGCCTGTCCAAGACCTTCGCCATGACCGGCTGGCGCATCGGCTACCTGCTCGGCCCCGAGCCGCTGATTGAACAGACCAGCAAGCTCGCCGAGCTGATGCACTCATCGGTCAACTCGACGGCGCAATATGCCGCCGTGGCCGCGTTGACCGGCCCGCAGGAGCATGTCACGGCCATGCGCGAGGAATACCGCACCAAGCGGCAGATCGTGCTGGACGAGCTCGACGGCTGCACCGCGCTGCGCCTGATCGAGCCGCAGGGCGCGTTCTACGCGTTCGTGGACGTGCGAGCCTGCGGCATGGATTGCGACAGGTTCAGCCGTATGCTGCTGGACGAGGAGCGCGTCGCCGTGGTGCCGGGAACGGCCTTCGGCAGTGAGGGGGCCGGATTCGTGAGGCTTTCCTACGCCGGGGACGAGCGTGAGCTGCGCGAGGGCGTGCGACGGATGCGCGTGTTCGCCGAACGTCACGTCGACCCCGCGCTGGGCCGCCATACGCCCGGATACCATCATCTGCAGATCATGGCCTGAAAGCAGGCCGGATATAGACGGGAGCCCCCGCTTCAATGCCGAAGCGGGGGCTCCTCTCATTCTGGCCGTCGTGCCGGAGCCCGGCAGACGGCAGCCGGATCAGTTGCCGTTGACCGGGTTGCTGTTGCTCTGCTGGATAATGGCGGCGAGGAAGTCGCGGTTCGTCGCGGTCTTCTTCAGGCGCGGCACCAGCGTCTGGTATGCCTGTTCGGGCTCCATGCCGCCGAGCAGACGGCGCAGACGATAGATAATCGGCAGTTCCTGCGGCGAGGTGATGAGCTCTTCGCGGCGGGTGCCGGAGGCGTTCACGTCGATGGCCGGGAACAGGCGCTTGTCGGCCAGCTCGCGGCTCAGACGCAGTTCCATGTTGCCGGTGCCCTTGAACTCCTCGAAGATCACTTCGTCCATCTTGGAGCCGGTCTCCACCAGCGCGGAGGAGATGATGGTCAGCGAGCCGCCGTTTTCGATGTTGCGGGCGGCGCCGAAGAACTTCTTCGGCGGGTAGAGCGCCTGGGCGTCCACGCCACCGGACAGGATGCGGCCGGAGGCCGGCGCGGCGATGTTGTAGGCGCGGGCGAGACGGGTCATCGAGTCAAGCAACACCACCACGTCCTGACCGAGCTCCACGAGTCGCTTGGCGCGCTCGATGGCGAGCTCGGCGACGGTGGTGTGGTCGGAGGCCGGGCGGTCGAAGGTCGAGGAGATGACCTCGCCGGCCACGGTGCGCTCCATGTCGGTGACTTCTTCGGGGCGTTCGTCCACCAACACGACCATCAGGTGCACTTCGGGGTTGTTCGTGGTGATCGCGTTGGCGATGTTCTGCAGCGTGATCGTCTTGCCGGCCTTCGGCGGGGAGACGATCAGGCCGCGCTGGCCCTTGCCGATCGGGGAAACGATGTCCATGATGCGGCCGGTGAGCTTGTTCGGCGTGGTCTCCTGCTTGAGGCGCTCCTGCGGGTACAGCGGGGTGAGCTTGGCGAACTGCGGGCGGTTGGCCGCCTCTTCGACGCTCATGCCGTTGATGGTGTCGACGGACTGCAGCGGCACGAACTTCTGGCGCTGGTTGCGGCGGTCGCCCTCGCGCGGCGCGCGGATGGATCCGGTCACGGCGTCACCCTTGCGCAGGCCGTACTTCTTGACCTGACCCATCGAGATGTACACGTCGTTCGGGCCGGGCAGGTAGCCGGAAGTGCGCACGAAGGCGTAGGAGTCGAGCACGTCGACGATGCCGGCGACCGGCACGAGATCGTCGCCGCCGTTGTCCTGATGGTCGGAGATGCGCACTTCGCGGGTGTCGCGATCATCGTAGTCGCGGCCGCCACGGTCGCGGCCGCGCATGCGGCGCTGGCGACGGTCGTTACCGCGGTCGCCACGGTCATTGCGATCGCCGCCGCGGTCGCCGCGATCGGTGCGGTCATTGCGGTCGGAACGGTCAGCGCGGTCGCTACGGTTGCGGCGGGTGAATTCGCGCTCGTCGTCATCGCGATTATCACGGTCATCACGGGTGCCGCGGGCGGCGTCCGCATTGGCGTTCTGCACCGGAAGCGTGGCGAGAATATCGTCGAGGTCGCGGACGGTGTCGTTCTGCTGGTCGCGCTCGCGTGGTTCGATGGTACGGCGACGACGACGCATCATGCCGGAATCAGCCGCATCATCGCGATGACGCGGCTGATCGTCCGCCGGCGCGATGTCAAGTTCATCAAACAGATCGGCAGCCACTTGGCCCGCCTTTGCATCGTCGCGGGTGCGACGGCGAGGAGCCGCGGCGCGGTCGTCCTTGCTGTCGGATTCGGCGGCCTTCTGGCGGGAGATACGCGGCGTGCGGGTCGAGGCTGCATCGGGCTCGGGCAGAGACGCGACCAGTCCGGCCACCGCGTCATCCGCCGCTGACACCGGTGCACTGCCCTTGGGTTCCGCCTTGGGAGCCTGTTCCGGAGTCTGCGCGGCCTGTGCAGCGGGCTGCGTCTGCTGGGTCGGCTTGCTTGCGGCGCCCTTCACCGGTCGCACGGTAACGCCCGCCGGCGCCTCGCCGCCTGATCGTGCAGCCTGCAGGGTGGCGACCAATTCCGGCTTGCGCATCGTCGACGTACCGCGCAGACCCATTTGCTTGGCGAGCTCCTTGAGCTCGATCAGCTTCATACCTTCAAGATTCTGGCTAGTTGCCACTCGTTTGCCTTTCCTTAGCAGACCGTATTGCACCGGTCCCTGCACTAAGAATGATTGCGGTCTTGCCGCTTTGAACGCCCGACGCACTCCATGCGTTTCGGACTTTCCATACTGTATAACGGGCTGGAGACCAATGCAAAAACGGACGCCGAGTCGCAGACATAAACAAATGCCCCCGCTAGCGGGGGCGATATCTGGTGTGGGTTACTTTTGTTCGTGGTAGGACTTATCCGTGTTCACGGACCACACGTTCTGCTTCGAGGTCTTGGCGGACTTGATGTTGGCGACGGCCTCGATGGCGGTGGCCATGGAGTGGTCCATGTTGTTGTAGCGGTGCTGGCCGTTGCGGCCGACGCAGTAAAGGTTGCCGAAGGAGTCGAGGTATTCGACGAGTTCGGACATCTGGGCATAGGTGTCGAAGTAGGCGGGATACGCCTTCTTGACACGTTCGCGATGGGAGTCGAGGACATCCTGCGGGCCGTTGATGACACGCATGCGGGTCAGTTCGGAAATGGCGAACTTGGTGGCCTCGGCGTCGGTCATGTTCCAGAAATCGTCACCCTCGTTGCAGAAGTACTCGAGGCCGATCCAGACGGTATCGTCGACATCCTTGACGAGGTAGGGGCTCCAGTTGTTGAAGATCTGGAGACGACCGACCTTGTAACCGGGATCCTGCACGTAGATCCAGCAATCGGGCACGATGGGCGGGTTGCCGAGCGTGGGGATGTCGGTGGTGTTCTTGAGGCGCATGTGCTTGACGAGCAGTCCGACGGTGACGAAATCACGGTAGGGCAGGCCGTTGGCGATGTGGGTCATGTCCTGCGGGACAGGCGCCGAAGACGCTTCGGCGTCATCGTCATGAGACGCCGCATCGATGGCGTTGACGAGGTCCTTGACGGGCATGGACGAGATGAACTGGTCGGCGTGCAGTTCGGTGCGCTTGCCGTCCGAGGACTCGTAGACCACGGATTCGATACGGCCCTGTGCCTGACGAATCTCGACGACCTTGGCATCGGTGATGACGGTGGCACCGGCGTCGACGCACCGGCGTTCCACGGTCTCCCAGAGCTGGCCGGGGCCGAGCTTGGGGTACCAGAACTCCTCGATGAGCGACGTTTCGACCTCACCCTTGCGCTTCTTGGGGCTGAGCTTGCGGAAGGCGTTCTTGAGAACGCCGAGGATGCTGAGGCCCTTGACGCGCTGGGCACCCCAATCGGCGGAGATCTGCGAGGGATGACGCCCCCACAGCTTCTCGGTGTAGCCCTCGAAGAACATGGAGTAGAGCTTGCGGCCGAACCGGTTGATGTAGAAGTTCTCCAGACTGGTCTCCGGCAGCTTATGGAACATGGACTTGAGGTAGCTGAAACCCGCGACCATGGTGAGCTTGAAGCCCATCGCCTTGAAGGTGTTGGCGGACAGGGAGATCGGGTAGTCGAAGAACCGGCGGTTCCAGTAGATGCGGGAGACGCGGTGGCGCTTGAGCATCACCTGGTCGGTGGTTTCGGGGTCGGGACCGCCCGGCTCCATGTCGTGCTCACGACCGAGTTTCTTGTCGTCATAGCTGGGGGCGCCCTGCAGCGGCAGCACGTCCTTCCACCAGTCCATGATCCGGTCGTCCTTGGAGAAGAAGCGGTGACCGCCGATATCCATGCGGTTGCCGTTGTGCTTGACGGTACGCGAAATGCCGCCGAACTCCTGCGTTTCTTCGAGTACGGTCACATCGTATGTGTCGGAGCCGCCGTTGTTGACGAACTCCCATGCTGCGGTCAGGCCAGCCGGGCCGCCGCCGATGATCACCACGGATTGCTTCTGCGTCACGTGAGGTCTCCTTATCGCTGAATCAGAGACAGTATATATGAACCGCTGGAAACGCACGCCGATTTTGTTGTTTTGCTTACAAAAACCTTCCGTCGCCATACACGAGAAGCCGCGTATCGCAACGAAAACGAGAGCGGGAAACGGCGACGTGCCGGTTTGGGGCGCACACGGCACCGGCAAATGACGGCGGACGGCCGACCGCAGTCGGCCTGCAATCAGCCGGTCCGACCGTCAGCGCCTCAATTCATATCGTCGGGGATGTCGATATCGGATTTCTGCACTTCCTCGACATTCACGTCCTTGAACGTGACGATGCGCACGTTCTTGACGAAACGCGACGACCGGTACACATCCCACACCCATGCGTCGGTGAGCTGCACGTCGAAATACACGTCCTGACCGGCGGAACGCACGTTGAAATCGACCTTGTTCGCCAGATAAAAACGCCGTTCGGTCTCCACCACGTAGGTGAACAGCTTGATGACGTCGCGATACTCCTTGTACAGGGTGAGTTCCGCGTCGGTTTCGTAATTGTCAAGATCCTCGGCACTCATTCGTCATCCTCCATATCACGTTTACGGCCACGTCCGAGGATACGCCACCAAGCTTCCTTCGAAGGTTTGCGTTCGCTCTGCCCATACGGCCAGGTGCTTCCCTCGCCCGGCGCGGCCAATTCATCGTCATTGTGCGCTTCCGGCACTCGGGCTGCGGCGACTTTCTCGATTCGGGGCGCCTGTTCGGCATCCGCACTCTCCTCGACCGCGGCGGGCTCCGGCGCGGGCTCGGCCTGCGCGGCGATGTTCTTCCTGATGGCGATCGAGTGCTCACGGGCGCTCATCGCCTCCTGCACACCGGGATTGTCCTCAATCACGTGCATGCCGAACGCGTCGAGAGAGCGGATGGGATCATACTCGTCCACCAGCGTGTCCATGACAATCAGATCCTGGTATTTGTTGTTCTCCGCATCCCACAGAGCGTCGCGCGAGGCGCCGGACGGCTCGAAGCCGAGCGACTGGTAGACGGAGCACGAACGCGAGTTCTGCTCGGGCACCGCCACCCAGATGCGGTGCATGCCCAGGCCGGCCGGTTCGGGCGCGAAACCGTACGTCATGACTCGCGGCATCAGGTCGCGCGAGTAGCCGCGCCCGCGGTAGTCACGGCCCAGCACCACCTGGATGCGGGCGGAGCGCGACCAGCCATCGATGTCGATCAGGAAAATCATGCCGATGACGTTGTCTGTCGACTGCGCGTCGATTTCGCCGTCCTCGTCATGGTCGGCGTCGGTCAGTACCGCCCATGCGATGGTGCGGCGGGACTCCGGATCGCCTACGCCCGACTCGTCGGGCTTCTGCCCGTTCGCCCACGCCACCGAGCGTCTCACCCACGTGTGTACGACAGCGCGTTCCGCCTGAGCGTCCTTGCCGGTGATCTTGGAGGCGCCATAGTAGGCGTCCAGCTCATCCATGCGCGGCAGGTCGTCGACGCTGGCCGGGCGCAGGTGCACCATCTCCCCCTTGATCGGCGGTATGGTGATCTGCGAGGGCAGCTCACGGGATACGTCCTGATCGAGCGGTAATGCGGCATTTTCAGACATTCGTTATTCCTCAACTGACGCTGGTAGAAGTCGGTACAGAAGATATCCTACCCGACTGACCGTTTGCTGTGAAGGAGTTGCCCACGTGTCTGCCGGCTGTGGGAGCGCCTGCGGCATGACGAACGGCCCTCGACACGCGGTTCAGCACCGCGGCCAAGGGCCGTTCTTCAAACCGGAATTTCAGAGTCTCGGGATTCCGGCGAACCCGTGGGGCGTCAGCCCTTGATCTTGCCCATCACGACCTTGGTGACAGCCTTCGCGTCGGCCTGGCCGCGCGTGGCCTTCATCACGGCTCCGATGATGACACCCATCGGCTTCATATTGCCGCTCTTGAGCTTCTCGACGACATCCGGGTTGGCCTCGAACGCCGCGTCGACGGCCGCCTCGATGGCGCCGTTGTCCTCGACGATCTTGTAGTCGTGCTTCCTGACGACCTCATCCGGGGTGCCTTCGCCCTTGAGCACGCCTTCGACGGTCTGCTTGGCGAGCTTGTCGTTGAGCTTGCCGTCGGCGATGAGCTTCTCGACCTCGGCGATGTCGGCCGGGGTGATTGGCAGCTCTTCGAGCGAGACGCCCTTGGCGTTGGCCTCGCGACTCAGCTCGCCCAGCCACCACTTGCGGGCACCGGCGGCCTTGGCGCCGGCCTTGACGGTCTCCTCGATCAGGTCGAGCGCGTCGGCGTTGAGGATGTCGCGCATCTGCAGGTCGCTCAGGCCCCATTCGGCCTTGAGACGGTTGCGGCGCTCGCGCGGCATCTCCGGCATCTGGGCCTTCATCTCCTCGATGTGCTCCTTGGTGATGTGGAGCATGA
>ENA-OXVN01000047-OXVN01000047.1-human-gut-metagenome-genome-assembly--contig:-NODE-47-length-25399-cov-71.3944_pt1 | contig 25399 bp, 22 predicted proteins | sample MGYA00249251_ERZ652698 | MGnify/ENA primary metagenome ERZ652698 (study PRJEB26925, sample SAMN05826886) | human gut metagenome | biome: ENVO:2100002; feature: ENVO:00000062; material: ENVO:00002003...
CAGATCTATGGTGAACAACGTCTAGATGATTTCGAATTGCAGGCAGAAGATACAGATTTTAAAAAAGCGGGAAGGCTATTGGCTGATACTAACAAGCTCCAGTGGATGCTAAAGACCTATCCGGTTCATGGTTTAGTCGATATTTCAGCAGTAGCTGAACATAAATATCGGATGGCATTGAGAGAATGGAATAATAGCCAGTTCTGGATTTATACAGATAAAGGACGTTTTAGAATGGGTGGGTATTCTAAAACACCACAACCGAAACGTGGAGAATATTCAGCAACAAAACAGGAACAGGTTGAACTATCTCTAAAAGTATTCAAGGTGCTTGTGAACACGGTTAATGATATTGCAAAGAATTTGAATTGGTTAGGCAGATATGCGTATTGCATTCCAGATGAAATGGCTGACCGAATACTCGATGCTGTAGCTGAGGCAGGGCGTTGTGTTCAGTCGTTTGACGTAGATGCCATCTCGGTTTCTCAGCCTAAATACTGGGATGTCTCCTTTGAAGCACTCGTTGCACGTGTGAGGAAAAGCAATGTCGAAAGCTTGGATTGAAGACCTCTGGCTGACCGAGCCACGGGAGACGTTGCCCGATGGCAGCAAGGTGAAGATTCCAGTTCCCAGTTCTGTAACGAAGAGCTTGGCCGCGTATATGAAGACGCCGGAGAAGGCCAAGGTGCCCGAGAAGTTTAAGACGGCGCGGTATGGACACGGGAAGCGATGGCGGGTGTCTTGGTGGGCAACCTTGCCCGACGGTTCTAAGAAGCGCAGTAGCAAGGCATTCAGCACCCGAGCCGATGCCGAGTCGTTCGCGGCAGCCATGGAGGATGATATTCGCTCAGGTCGGTATGTTGATCCGGCCGATGCCGACAGGCCATTCCAAGCGGTCGCCTTGGAATGGCTCGCATCCAAGAACAACCTGCGCGGTCGTAGCTATCTTCGATACGAGAACGACATGACTCGGTACGTGCTTCCTAAGTGGGGGGGATCGCCCGATCGGCAGTATCCAAGAATCGGAAGTCAGCGAATGGGTACATGAGCTCCAATCAGGAACAGCCCCGCACGAGTTCAAGCGTAAGACGACCATGCAGCCGATGAAGCGGCGGACAATCAAAGGCGTAGTGAAGGATGCCTTCGGCGGTGTGATGGCCTATGCGTCTTCGCCTAAACGGCGATGGATACTGTCTAACCCCGCTGCCGACGTCGAACTTCCCCAAGATGCCGAAACCGACGATCGGGTGTTCCTCTCTCATCAGCAGGTGGCGGATATCGCTGAGGCCGCAGCGCAAGTTGACGTCAAAAACCCGATGGTCTCCAAGCTGCTCATCCTCTTCCTCGCATATACAGGCCTGCGGGCCAACGAAGCCTTGGCTCTTCGCATCGGCGACCTTGACTTCACAAGGATGCGCATATCGGTAACGAAGACGATCACTGCTGACAGGCAGGGGCGCGAAATCGAAGGCAAACCAAAGAGCGGGCGCAACCGTATCGTGCCCATCCCAGGTTTCCTGACTGCCGATCTCGAACAGGTCTGTGACGGTCGCACCGATGACGACTATCTATTCACTGCGCTCCACGGTGGGATGATCCACTTGAACACATGGCGGACACGCGTATGGTACCCAGCCAAAGAAGGGGCGGGCTATGGCGACGTGAAGGGGCTGAGAATCCATAGCTTGAGACACACGTATGCTTCGTTCGCCATCGGCGCAGGTTGCGACGTGAAAACGCTTCAGAGCATCATGGGACACGCCTCGGCTACCGAGACGCTGAACACCTATGCCGAGCTGTGGCCTGATCGTATTGACGAGGTGGCGGCCGTCATGGAGGCCAAGTACCAGCAGTGGGAAACTCAGCGGCGAGAGTAGTAGTAGGTACTAACGGCCTGTCAGGTACTTTAGTCATGTCTACCAGTGTCTACTGTTTGGTGCTGAGGCAAAAAGAGATATTCCCTTGAAATCGTTGAGATTCCAAGGGAATGAAGGTGGAGCTAGCCGGGTTCGAACCGGCGACCCTCTGCTTGCAAAGCAGATGCGCTACCAGCTGCGCTATAGCCCCGTGAGAAAAAAAGAGCGGCTCGCGGCCGCTTCATTTTTCCTGTGGGCCCGGGAGGACTTGAACCTCCGACCTCATCCTTATCAGGGATGCGCTCTAACCAGCTGAGCTACGGGCCCGATCCATACGCTTCAAAAGCGCACAAGTGATTACAATACCATTGAACGGCGGTATGTCAATAACGGCGTGTCGTGATTGTCGCTTGCGCCATGATTGCCGGCGCGGCGGTCAATGTCCAGCAACACAGCGGTCAATGTTCAGCAACGCCACAGCCAATGCCCAGCTACGTAACCTTGCGTTCTCCACCGTAATGCTGCGGTTACACCTCTCGCCCTGCACAGAAATGTCCAATACACAGCCAAAAACCCAACTAGTGTAAACACACTCTAGAAAAGGGATACGGGGTTGCGGACCCTATATTTCTATGATCAGGGCGAGCCACCAAAGAATCACCGCATGTGACCGGCACTGCGAATCCAGGATTACATGCGGCGCGTAGGCTCATGGCCCATAGCGCTGTTCGACATGATCGTCGCGTGCATACGTCATATGAAACTGAGGTTTAGGGAGAAGAAGCCGGAGCACGACTTATCTCCCCAAACCCTTATTGCTTCAGCCAGTGTAGGTATTCGTCGAAGAGGTTGTCCACTGTTCGGCTTTCCAGTCGGTATGTGGGGAATGCCTCGGGTGTGTTGGTGATGACTTGGTATCCGCCCAACGGTGCTTCCGTTGCGGGGATCATGTCGGCTTGTATCAGGCCTTGGTCGATGCAGGTCCGGAGTTCTTCCCAGGTCAGGCGGAACACGGATGCGGTGTAGGGTTTGGGGAAGCTGTGGTGGAATTCGCGGATGGTCGTGGTTCCGTCGCTGGTTTTCCGCCAGATGAATCGTTGGAGTCTGATGCCGGTTTTCAGCGTGATGTATTCACCGAACCGTCCGGTGTCGATGGGCTGGTCCAGCCAGGTCCTGTATTCGTCCAGCTTGAGGTTCATCGTCGTCGGATCCAATGGTTCCAGCTTGTCAGTGGTCGGGTGCAGCATCGCGGTCTCGTGCCGGCTGATTCGCCTTTCCTTGAACTGGTAGGAGATGAATCCGACGGAGTTTCCCTGGTATCCGGGTTGCACGTAGGGGATGCCGTGGCATTCGCCGTGGTTGGTGCGGTGTTGGTGTCCGCAGATCAGCCCGTCGATGCCGGGGATGGTGGAGAGGATGCGGTATGCCTGGTCCTCGCCGGTGTCGTATTGCGTGGGTCGTCCGCTGGCCATGTCGCATTCGATGCCGCCGTGGTAGGCGACGATGAGCAGGTCCACGTCCGCGCGTATCCGGTTGACGGTGGTCCTGATGCTTTCGACCGCGTCCAGGACGTGGATGTGCTGTGTGTTGCGGAACGCGGTGAGTTGGGGCAGGGCTCCGGTAACCGCGCCCACGATGCCCACACGGATGCCCCGGGCTTGGACGAGTCGGTATGGATGGAAGATCGGGTGGCCTTCCTCGTCCGTCACGTTGCAGCACAGGAGCCGTTCGTGCAGGTGGGGGTTCTGGCTTGCGGGCAGTGCGGTGCCGTGGTCGAAGTCGTGGTTGCCCAGGGCCATGGCGGTGTAGCCGCAGGCGGAGGCGACGCGGGTGAGCGGGGATTCCCTCTCGGCCGATCGGGCGGTGAAGGTGGCGTAGGCGCTTCCTAGCAGGTAGTCGCCGGCGTCGATGAGCAGCGTGGCGTCGTCCACGCCCGTCATCCGCTTGGCGGCGTGTGCGGCGAGTATGCCGGCCGCGTGGGCGTTCGCGGCGGACGGGTCGCCGGGCACGTCCGCGAGGGTGTCGGGCAGGAAGCCGTGCAGGTCGCTGGTGGCGAGGATCGTGATCGTGGTCATGTGGCAGGCCTTTTAGAGGAGTTTCTTGCGTAGCCATCCGGTCGCCGCGTCGATGAGCGCGACCACGATGATGATGCCCAGCAGGATGATGCTGACCCTGCTCCATTGGCGGCTTTGGATGGCGAAGATCAGGGGCGCGCCGATGCCGCCGGCGCCGACCAGGCCGAGGGTGGCGGCGCTGCGCACCGCAATCTCGAAGTGGTTGAGGGACAGTGACGCGAAGATGGGCATGAGCAGGGGGATGCGTCCGAAGAACGTGGTCTTCCAGAAGTTGGCGCCGACCGATTCCATGGCTTCGGCGGGCCCGTTGTCCATGGATTCGATGTTCTCGGCGTACAGTTTGCCCAGCATGCCGACCATGTGGACGCCCAGGGCGAGGACGCCGGCCGCGGGGCCGGGGCCCACCACCTTGACGAAGATGATGGCGTACACGAGTTCGGGGAACGCCCTGAGCAGGTCGGTCACGAACTTCGCCGCGCCGGCGACGGCGGGGGTGTGCCGCCACAGGGTGGTCGCGCTGACGAAGGACCAGGGGAACGCGATGACCGTGGCGATGACCATGCTCAGGAAGGCGATGCAGATGGTCTGGAGCATGAGGCTGACTAGGTCCTCGCCGCTGCCGTCGTAGACGTACGACCAGTCGGGGTGGAACAGTTGGCTGATGGTGTCCGACAGGGAGGTCCAGGACATGGGGGCCTTGTCGGACCAGTTGGTGGTCGCGAAGCAGACGATGACCGCGATGCCTATGAGGGCGGCCATGAGGTGGTGTGCGGTGAGACGGATACGCATCAGCGGAGCCTCTTTCTGATGATCTCGCTGACCCAGTCGACGATGACGACGAGCACGAGAACGGTGAGTATGACGAGCGACACGCGGTCGTAGCGCATCAGGCTGAGTGAGGAGTTCAGCAGGACGCCCACGCCGCCGGCTCCCACGTATCCGAGGATCACGGAGGCGCGGATGTTGATCTCGAAGGCGTACATGGCGTAGCTGGCGATGTCCTGCCCGATCTGCGGGAGAATCGACCATGTGGCGATCTGCATGCGGTTGGCGCCCACGGAGTGGGCAGCCTCGACGGGGCCGGGGTCGGAGATCTCGATCGACTGGTAGATCAGCTGGCCGACGATGCCGAAGGTGAACACGGCGATGGTGATGATGCCGCTGACCTGTCCGATGCCCATGAACGCGACGACCAGGGCGGCGAGCAGCAGCGTGGGGATCGTGCGGATGATGTCCATGACCACGCGGGCGACCATGGCGACCACGCGGTTGCCCGTCACGTTGCTGGTGCACAGGAACGCGAACGGCACGCCGAACAGGAGTCCCAGCGACGTGCCCACCACGGACATGCGGATCGTCTGGACGAGGGGCATCCACACCTTGGCAAAATACGCCCAGTCGGGCGACAGGAGGTTCGAGAAGAAATCCGCGGCCTGCCCCATGTTGGCGATCGCCTCGCCGAAGTCGGTCTCGGTCGCGTCCTTCGCGGCGAGGAAGCAGACGACGAACACTATGACGGTGGCGAGCCGTTTCCACAGGTTCCGGTGCACCGTGTCCTTCAGGGGGCGGCCGGCCGACGGTGTGCGGGTCATGATCGCTCACCCGTCTTCCCGGCGTCGTCGCCCTCGTAGATGTGGCGGAACATGTCGTCGGTGAGTTGGGCGGGGGTGCCGTCGAACACCACCGTTCCCCGGCGCATGCCGATGATCCGGTCGGCGTATTTCTTGGCGAAGCCGATGGAGTGGATGCTGATGAGCACCGTGGTTCCGTCATCCTGGTTCATGCGTTTGAGGTCGGTGAGAATCGTCTCAGAGGTGACCGGGTCCAGGGAAGCGACCGGCTCGTCGGCGAGCACGATCCTGGCCTGTTGGACGCGGGTGCGGGCGATGGCGACGCGCTGCTGCTGGCCGCCGCTGAGCTGGTCGCTTCTCGTCTGGGCCTTGTCCGCGAGGCCCACGGTCTTCAACGCGTCGTCGATCAGCTGGTAGTCGGACTCCGGGAAGAGGCCGAGCAGTGACTTGAGGGTCCCGTACCGGCCCAGCCGGCCGGACAGCACGTTCTTCTGGACGGTGCTGTTGCCCACGAGGTTGAATTGCTGGAAGATCATGCCGATCGAGCAGCGCATCGCCCTCAGTTGTCTGCGGCTGGCCTTGGTAATCGACTGGCCGTCGATCATGATGTCGCCGCCGGTGATGTCGTTGAGTCGGTTGATGGAGCGCAGCAGCGTGCTCTTGCCCGCGCCGCTGGGGCCGATGATGGCGACGAACTCGCCGTCCCGGATGGTCAGGTTGACGTCGTTGAGGCCCAGCACGCCGTTGCCGTATTCCTTGGTCACGCCACGTATCTCGATCATGGGTTTTCCTTTCCCCGTAACGGGCGAAGGGGCGGCCGCCGGCGTCGCGTGGACGGGCGGCCGCCCCCGTCAACGGTCAGTTGGCCGCTTCCTTGATGTATTCCTCGATGGTGTCGTAGTTCTTCTCCTCGGCCTGCGTGTAGCCCTTGTGGCTCCACATGGCCATGGCGGTCTTGCCCTCCTCGTCGTTGGGCATGTCGAGGAACGCCTGCTTGATCTTGTCCTGCAGGGCCTGGTCCATCGACGGTTGGACGGCGATGGCGTCGTTCGGGATGTCGCCCTCGGTCAGGTAGAGGACGCGCAGCTCCTTGAACAGGTCCTTGCCGGCGAACTTGGAGGCGAACACGTTGCGCGCGCCCTCGAATACGAAGCAGGCGTCCTGCTGGCCCTCGAGCACGGAGGTGATCTCGCTGGGGATGTCGTTGACCGTGGTGAGCGTGGACTGCGTGGTCGGGTCGACGCCGGCCTTCTTCAATTCGACCACCGGGTAGATGTAGCCGCTGGCGGAGGAGGGGCTCAGCGTGGCGATCTTCCTGCCCTTGAGGTCGGTCAGCTTCTTCAGGTCGCTGTCGGCGCGCACGAGCACCTCGCCCTTGAACGATCCGGACAACTTGCCCTCGACCGGCTTGCCGGTGGTGCGGTCGTAGGCACCCAGCTCGGAGGTGAGGATGGCCTTGGCGGCCTGCTTGTCGCGCGCCTGCACGTAGGCGGCGGGCGGCATGATGCCGATGTCGACCTTGTGCGAGGACATGGCCTCCACGATGGTCGTGTAGTCGGTGGCGAGGGTCACATCGACCTTGCGTCCGAGCTTCTTCGACAGGTAGTCCGCGAAGGGCTTGGCCTTGGCCTGCATGCTGCCGTCGTTGTTGGTGGGCACGAACTGGAGTTCCAGCGCCTTGTCGGCGGAGTCGGAACCCTTCGACGAGCCGCAGGCGGCCATCGTGGCGCACAGCGCGACCGTGGTGGCGGCGACCGCGATGGTCCTCAGCATCTTGTTCTGGATGGAAAAAGGCATGGTTCAACCTTCCTCAATGGGTTTTCGTTGTGAAAAAAGGATTTCCGCGTGATGATGGATGATGCGCGGGCCCACGGCGGGACCCGCGGCGGATGATGAAAGGAAGACTGGCGTCCGGCCGATGCCGGCGCCGGATGATGGGTGAGGTGTGGTGTTGCGGCTCCTATCTGTCCAGGTGTTCGGAAATCTGTGAGATGACCCCCGGGTCCTCCTCGCCACTGCCCAGCTGCCCGGTCAGGGATTCGATGACGATGTCCAGGGGAAGACGCGACGTGTCGATGAGCTCGTCGTTAAACGTGGTGGCCGGCGTGGACGCGACCAAGGTCGTCGTGGCCCGCGTGGCCAGGGAGGAGTTCGCGAAGCTGGTGACCGCCAACGCGTCGGCCCCGTTCGCCGTGGCGACCTCGACCGCGTGGACGGTGTGCCTGTTCTCCCCGGAACCGGAGATCGCGATGATCAGGTCGCCCGGTTTGAGCAGGGAGGCGCTGATGTCCTGGCCCAGCGGGTCCCGGACGAAGGTTACGAGACGGCCGTACCGCAGGAGACGGCTTTCAAGGTTCGCCGCGACCCCGCTGGACAGGCCCGATGCCACGATGACGATGCCCCGCGCGTCGCGGATCATCTCCAACGCCCGGTTGAACGCCCCGGCGTCGAGGCAGTCGGGCAGCTCCCGCAGCATGTCGAGCATGCCCCGGATCCTGGCGATGATCCGCTCGCCCTCCGAGCCGGCCTCCCCGTCGGCCCGCGCGTGCCCGCGCTGCTCCAGCAGGCTTCTGATCGCGTTGTCGCGTGCGATGAGGATCCTCATCTCCCGGTACCCGTGGCACCCCAGATCGGCGCAGGTCCTCACCACCGTGCCCGCCGACACGCCCGTCTCGCGCGCGACCGTCGCGATGGGCAGGTCCCCGATGACGTCGGAGTTCTCCAGGAAGAAGCGCGCGACCTTGCGCTGCGCCGGATCCAACGCGTCCAACGCAAGCCGGATGCGGGCGAGGATCGATTCGGCCGGCCCGTTCGCGTTCACCTGTCCCATGACGCGCATCCCTCCAATATCGCCCCGTACATGTCGGGAAGGAGCGCCGCCCGGTACGTCGCGCCGCCATGCCGGCCCGTGCCGCCGATGTACGCGGCCTCGCGGCCCGCGGCGAGCACCGGGGCGATGTCGTTGTCCCAATGGTCGCCGATGCTCAACAGGCGCCCACGTCCCGAGAGACGGTCGAACGCGGCGATATGATCGCCCCAGCGTCCGGGTTTGCCCGCCCCGTCGACGATCAGGTCGAAACGACCCTCCAGCCCGAACCGTCCGACGGTCTCGCGCACCCCATGCAGCGGCGAATTGGTCAACAGCACGCGAACGCAGCCCAACGAACCCAGATCGTCCAGGAAACCGGGAAGACCCTGCGGCATGTCCACATGGACAAGACCCCGGGCCAGCTCGTCCCGGCTGGAAAGATACGCCTGCTGCAACCCATCCGCCGGCACATGGCCCGCGCACATGTCGCTCACCACATCGTAACCGTCGTTCCAATGCCGGCCATCATCCGTGACGGCGCCGCCAAGATAGAGATCCAGCGTCCTGACGGCCCGTTCGCGCAACCCCGCGGGCAACCGGGCGAAGGCATGGCGCGCGTAGGAACGCACAGGCCCGTCGCCCAGGCTGATCGTCCCATCGAAATCGAAGACGACCGTGCCGACCGGCTGGCGTCCGTCGGTCCGTGACCGCTGCTCTTCATTGCTCATGCCTCCATTAAAACACGAAATGAAAAACGTTCAATGACTTTTGAACATAATTCCGACATGGTTGGCCTACTGTTCATCTTCCTCTGCTTGACGTGGCGCGGATCGAATGGCGGGATGATTCTCGGTGCCTTGCGATTCCGAAGTGCGGCCGGGCACCCCGATGTGACTTGGTATCTTGCCATGTGCCACTTGAGTGTTTGAGGTTTGCGGCGGACCGGGCGGATACGTGATGATGCCAAGCCCCGATAAGGGGGTCTGCGTTCCGGGGCATCTGCCGGCCGCCCGGCGTCACATCGTCAGGCTGTCCGGGTCGAGGAGGAAATCGTAGACGCTCATCGTGAGGATGCCGTGCTCGTCGCGGACGGGTTTGACCACGTCGCATACGAGGACGATCTTCTGGAAGCTGTCGTCGATCTCGAGCAGCGAGGCCTTCTCCTGCGCGACCTTCTCCGGTGTGGGCAGTTGGTACGCGGATTGGATGTAGCAGCGCCGGTTGCCGAGGTTCGCCACGAAATCGACCTCGAGGCGTTTGCGGTACGGCACACCTTCGCGGGCGCCGCGCCGGTCGACCACGCCCACATCGACGTTGTAGCCGCGTGTTCGCAGCTCGTTGTACACGATGTTCTCCATGATGTGCGTCTGCTCGATCTGGCGGAACCCCAGTCGCGCGTTGCGCAGCCCCATGTCCTCGAAATAGTATTTCTTCGGGCTGCCGATGTACTTGCGTCCCTTGACGTCGAACCGTCTCGCCTCCTCGATGACGAACGCGTCCTCGAGATGGCCGATGTATTGCATGATGGTGTTCGTGCTGATGTCGGAATGCAGCACGCTGGCGAACGTGGCCTTGATCTTGGGCGGATTGGTCAGGGCGCCGATGGAGGAGGCCAGCACGTCGACCAGGTCGTCGAGCTCCTGCGACCTGCGCAGCCTGTTGCGCGAGACGATGTCCTTGAGATAGGTCTCCTCGAACAGGTTCTTCAGATAGAGGGACTTCTGCTCGTCGCTTCTCATGGACAAGGTGAGCGGCATGCCGCCGAACGTCACGTATTCGGCCCAGCCGTGTTGGACGTCGCCGTCGTACGCCTGCATGAACTCGACGAACGACAGGGGGCGGACGCGGACCTCGTCGCCGCGGCCGCGGAACTCGGTCATCACGTCGGTGGACAGCATCTTCGAGTTGCTGCCCGTCACGTACACGTCCACGTTGCGCATGCGCAGCAGCCCGTTGAGCACCCCGTACAGACGGGGCGGTTCCTCGCCGCGCATCTCCTCGTCCGAGATCGCGTACTGCACCTCGTCCAGCAGCACGTAGTACGGTTCCTCGCGATTCGTGATACGGGATCTCACATAGTCGTACAGGGCGAGCGGGTCGCGGTAGCGCTCGTACATCAGATCGTCCAGTGCGATCTCGATGATGTGGTCGTCGTCCACGCCCTGCGCGCGCAGATGGTCCTCGAACAGGTCGAACAGGAGATAGGTCTTGCCGCAGCGCCTCGCGCCCGTGACGACCTTGACCATGCCGTTGCCTTTGCGCGCGACGAGATCGTTCAGGTACTTATCCCTGGAGATGCGCATCGTATTCTCCGATCAATGTCCTGTTCCCATGCCGCTATCGCGTGGATTTGACATTTATGTCAGTTTCACTCAATAGGAACTCATTCTATTGCGCGATTTTGACATAGATGTCACTTTCGCTCAATAGGATGGGTGAATCATGGGAGGACAGGGCGTGCGCGTGGGGGGGTAAGTGGCGGTTGCCGATTCGTGAGGGGCGGCATTGTGTGCCGCTTGTTGTCCGCCGTTGTGCGAGAATGACTTGCATGCCTTATCGCCGTCGTCAATCCACCGCTCCGAAGTCCGGTGCGCCGAAATCCGTTCGGTCCGCTGCCGCCGAGCAGTCGTTGGATATTGATGGCATCCATCTGCACCTGACGCGCAAACCCATCAAAAACCTGTATCTGCGCATCAAACCGCCGAGCGGCCGCGTCGAAATCTCCGCACCGATGCGGATGAGCGAGAGTCGTATCGCGGATTTCGTCAAAGAGCGACATTCGTGGATTCTTGCCCAGCAGCAGCGCATGGCTGAGGCGCAACGGCGCTCCATCATGGCATTGAACGAGGGTGCCGGCTTCGAGAACGGAGGTCGTGGCGTAGCTGGTGCCAGCGGCCATGATGGAGGCGTTGCCGGTCGTCCGAAAACCGGTGATATCAGTCGTCCGGGAATTGGTGACGCCGGGCCAGGCCAAGCCGGTACGAATGTCCAACCGTATTTTGACCGCTCCCAAATCTGGACCGACGAACGCAAACGACAAGCGGCGGCCGCGATCAACGCCACGTTGCCACAGCTGCTGGCCAAGTGGGGGCCGGTTATTGGCCGGCAGCCCACGCATATCACGCTACGGGTCATGACCTCGCGCTGGGGATCGTGTACGCCGCGAACCGGCCGCATCCGTCTGAACCTTCAATTGGGAGTGATGGAACCGCAATTCCTGGAATACGTCTTGGTCCATGAGATGACGCATCTGTGGGAAAGCGGCCACGGCGCCGGATTCCAACGCCGCATGACCGCCTACCTACCCGGCTGGAAGACGCTACGCCGCGACCTCAACCGCCGCGTGGTGCTGTGACGATGACAGGTCAGGCTTCAGTGCCGGCGATGTGGCTGATGGCCTGATCGGATTCGTTCGCATGGTTCGAATGCGCCACCATCTCGATGGCCGCCGGACACCCGCTCACCGACGAACTCGAACGGCGCATCAGCGAACTTCAGCTGGAGCTGAAGCAGTGTGAAGGCCAGCAAGGGCGAACCGATCGGTCCAGCCGAGCTACTCAGACCAACCAGCCCAGCCAGTCCGTTCAGACCGACCTAACTGATCAGAGCGGGCCCTCTGACCAGTCCGAACCCTCTGACCGGCCTGTACTTGTTGACTAAGTGTGCGGCCCGTCATTCGTTATGGAACATGCCGGCCATGTATACAGGCAGGTAGGTTACATTCCCTTCGACTGAGACGTTGCACGGGCCAAGCACATAGCCTGTATTGAGATGGTATTCAGGGTGGGCGAGCACGTTGTCCATTGCGCGATGGCGTTTGTAGGATTTGCCGGACTTCACTTCAATCGGCAGCACGTGATCGTTGCGGTCTTGGATGAGGAAATCGAGCTCGCCAAGCTTCTTACTGTTGTAGTAGTACAGGTCAAATCCGTGAGCGCGTAGCTCTTGGGCCACCGCATTTTCATAGATTGAACCGTAGTTGATATCAGGGTTGCCGTCGAGTACGTCGAGCGCGGTTTTCTTGAGAAACGAGCCGGTAAGCAGACCCACGTCGTTGTAAAAGAGTTTGAAGAGGTTACGTTCCTTGCTCATCTCCAACGGTGTGCACGGTTCGTCCACGTTGTACGCGGCGACGGCTACATCCGCATTGACCAGCCAATCGAAATCGGAAGCAACCGATTGGAATCTCATGTTCTTTTCGATTTTGGCGAAGGTAAAGCGCTTGTTTGGGTTATTTAACTCGCTGGGCACCAAATCGTAGATAGCGCGGATATGCAGCCGGTCTTCTTTGCGCGCGTATTGGCTGATATCGCGGCGATATTCACGCTTTATGTTCTCTTGTATAGTGCGCATGTCCGCAACGCTGCCGTTTGCCACGAACGAGTCGACTGCGGCAGGCATGCCGCCGATGACCAGATATTTGGAGTATAGCTCCATGAGCCTTTGATGAATGAACTCATCCACTTCCTGGTGCTTGGCAAAGCATTCGGCAAGCATATCGAATACGTCGTTGCCGATATGCTGCGACCAGCAGAACTCTTGGAAATCCAGTGGATACATATCCAGCTCGGTCAGGTACCCGACCGGTACCGAGCGTATATCTTCGAGCTCGACTCCAAGTAGCGAGCCGGAAAGCGCGTAATCGAACCGACCATCGTCTACAAGGAACTTAATTGCGGTGACCATTTCCTTGCAACGCTGGACCTCGTCAAAGAAAATCAGGGTTTTGCCGGGTACTAATGGCGTATTTACGGCCAGTTCCAGCCTCATCAGTAGGTTTTTGGCATCGCGGGGCCGATCGAATAATGCAACGAGGTCAGGGTTCTCGATGAAATTGAGCTCGGCGATATGGTCGTAATGCTGTTGGGCAAAGTGCCTGATGATATAGGTTTTGCCAATCTGACGGGCTCCGGTGACCAGCAGTGCAGTGCGTTTCGGCGCGGATCTCCAAGCTTCCAGCTGTGTCTCGATTTTTCTTCGCAGCATGAGAATCTCCAGTCATTTGTAGGCCTTGCATCTATGCTGGGCACGTTTTCCAACTGTTTATAGAGCATATTTTACACTTTTCCAACCATAAGAATGTGGTTTTGGCTACGTTTTCCAACCTCAGAATGGGGAGTTTTATACACTTTTCCAACTTATGTATGTGGAGATTCTCTATTTCACGTGAGACGAAAGTGGCTCCCCTCTTTGAGGGGAGCCACGGAATACAGCTTTTACTTATGCCAGGTGAGAGCGCATGAACCACTGGAACTTTTCGAGTTCCTGCACGTGGTCCTGGATGATGTTGGAGCTGATCACATCCAGCTCGTCCAGCTCGGCGATGGCCTTGCGGTCGTCGGCGATGAAGGCGTCATAGTACTCGATCAGCGCCTTGAGATACTCCTCGGTGCCCACGCGGCCCTCGGCGTCGAACGACTTCCACGTGCGGTTGCGCACGATGGCGTCCGCGCGGCCGTCCGGGGTGCCGCCCAGAGTGGCGATGCGCTCGGCGGTCTCGTCGGCCTGAGCCAGCACGGCCTCGACCTCGGGGTCAAGCATCTCGTGAACGGCGATGAAGTTCGGGCCGGTCACGTTCCAGTGTGCGTGCTTCAGGACCAGAGCGGCCTCCTGCTCCTGGCTCAGTCGGTTCTGCAGGATGGCGATGGCCTTCTCACTGGCCGCTTCATCAAGGCCCGGCATAACAAATGCAAGTGTCATAATGTTCCTTCTTTCTGTAGGTGGAACCTGTCCATATAATTCTACGATTTTTGGTTATGCCCCGGGCTGAACGAATAGGTGGTGAATATCATGTGGTTAGTTGGCGTCGTCGGTTTGGGGTTCCTCCGGCAGTGGCGCATGGTCTGGGGCGCCGGCTTTGCGGACTTCGATGGTTTCGATGCGGCGGCCATCCACCTTGGTGACGACCATGTTGTAGCCGTCGTCGGAATGCAGCACGTCACCCACCGCACCCATCTTGCCGGTCTTGGACAGGAAGTATCCGGCGACCGTCTCATACGGGCCGTCCTCCAGCTCGATGCCGGTCAGATCGGCGAAGTCCTCAATGGTCATGCTGGCTTCGATCGTGGCCACGCCATTGACGAACGCGGTGCGGGTGGTGCGTTCGCCGCCCTTCTCGCTGGGCAGATCGTACTCATCGCGAATATCGCCCACAAGCTCCTCAGTCATATCCTCAAGCGTCACGATGCCGTCCGTGCCGCCGTACTCGTCGATGACCACGGCCAGATGGATGCCGCGCTTACGCAGCAGTTCCAGGCTCGGCAGCAGCTTGGAGGTGCCGGGCAGGGAGATGCCTTCGCGCACCACATCGCGCACGATCTTGGCGTTCGGATCGCGCACGTCCAGCAGATCGCGCACATGCACGAAGCCGATCACGTCGTCGAAATCCTTGCCGGTCACCGGGTAACGGGAGTACGGCTGGTCGCGTACGAACGCGGCGGCCTCGGCCAGGGGCTGGTCGCCCTCGATGAAGACCACGTCGGCGCGCGGGCGCATCACCTCGGCGACGATGGTTTCGGACGCATCGAACACATCGTCCAGAATCGTGCGTTCGTCCTTGGAGAGGTTGGTGTTGGAGCTGACCAGCACGCGCAGCTCGTCGTCGGACACCTCGGACTCGGTCTGCTGCGGGTCGAAGCCGAGCAGGCGGACGATGCCGTTCGTGTTCTTGCCGATGAGCCAGATGATCGGGCGGCAGACGGCGGCGAAGGCGTCGATGGCGGGCACCACGGCGCGCGCGATCTGCTCGGTGCGCTGCATGGCGATGCGCTTGGGCACCATCTCGGAGATAACGATGGAGCAGTAGGAGATGATGAGGGTCAGGATGATGTTCACCAGGCCGCCGGCGATGCCGGGGTGCACACCCCAGCTTTCGACCACCGGAATCAGGTAGGGGGCGATGGAAGAGGCGCCGAACGAGGCGGACAGGAAGCCGGAGAGCGTCACGCCGATCTGCACGGTGGAGAGGAAGGTGTTCGGGTCACGTGCGATTTTGGCGACTTTGGCGCCGCGAGCGTCCTCCTGCTCCATTTGCTCGATCTGCGAGCCGCGCAGAGAGACCAATGCCAACTCGGTGCCGGAGAACACGGAACCGATAACGAGAAATACAAAAATCAGGAGGATGTTCAAACCAAGTGACATGCCTTTAACTCTAGGGGAGTGGCACGTCAAATTGGGGTGTGCTGGCTGGGCAGGGTTTGCTAGCTGCGCTGGCTATGTGAGGCGTGATGTGTGTTGACGTGTGTGATGGTGTGAAAGAGTACGCAATGATACGCAATCGTGTCATATGGTGTAATTTCGTGTAATTTGGTACGTAATCGTGTAATATGGTACGCAATCGTGGCAGATGGTATGTGTTGTGGGCAGGAGTGTGGTCATGGCAGTCAATCCCTTCAAACCAACCGCCGGTAAAATGCCGCCGATTCTTATTGGCCGGCACTCCATTATCGAAGATTTTTCCGAGGCGCTGACCAACGGGGTAGGGGCTCCTGGGCGCATCATGCTGGTCACCGGGCAGCGCGGCTTCGGAAAGACGGTTATGCTCACCGAATTTCGGCGCATCGCCAAAGCGCAGCATTGGGAAGTCATTGGAGAGACGGCGTCCGCAGGACTGGTCACGAGACTCATAGCGGCATTATCGCCTTCGGGATTGCGTCTGGATCAGGCCAATATCAGTCCTTCCATTGGAATTTCCGGCATTGCCACGGCGAGTCTCGGGCAAGCGCACTTTTCCGCGGAATCCAATCCGCTGACGTTGCGCAACGCGTTGAACAAGCGGCTGGGCAGTAAGAAACTCGGCAAGGGGAAGGGCATTCTCATCACCATCGATGAGACGCAAGCGGCCTCACACGATGATTTGGTTGCCATTGCTACAGCCGTGCAGCACGTCATTACGGATGCCGATGAAAGTGATACGCCTGATGAGGATAAGAAGGGCGTTGCCATCGTATTTGCCGGCTTGCCGTATATGGTCAACGATTTGCTGGATAACGAGGTAACCACATTCCTGCGCCGTGCGCTACGCCGCGAATTGGATAATGTGCCGCTTCCAGACGTCAAGAATGCGTTCCTGGAAACAGTTGCGGATTCCGGCAAGACCATCAGTGGGGAAGATGCGCTTGAAGCCGCTCGCCAGTCTGAAGGATACCCGTACATGGTGCAGCTTGTTGGCTACTACATGTGGCAATCTGCGCAGCGTCGAGGTTCAGATGTCATTACCGCGGACGACGTGTCGACCGGTGTTTCCGATGCGTTGCTCGCCTTCGATGATGCCGTATGCGCTCCAGCTCTGGATGGCACCACCAGTGCAGAGAGGCTGTTCCTCGCGGCCATGGCCAAGGATTCGCCAAATCCCACGCAGGTGGGTGATATTGCGGATCGTGCGCGCAGAAGTCGAAGCTGGGTGAGCAAGTACCGGGCGGTTCTTATCAAGGATAACCTCATTCGCCCGGCAGGTCATGGGCAGCTGGAATTTGCGGTGCCGCATTTGGGGCAGTATTTGCAGTCGTTGTAGCACCAAATATCGGGTTGGGTTCATTCATTAGGTCAATTATGCGTTCATTTGGTGGGTTGTCGGCATGGTGAGGCGTTGGAATGGCAGCATTTCAATAGTCGGTATCGGGGTCCAGCGACCAAATGAACGCATAATTGACCTAATGAATGAAGTAAGCCGGTTGCAGGCGAGTTGCAATCCGGTTCTACGAATGCCGACGCATCTTGGCCACGGCATTGCTGACGCAAATACGCAGCACAATGGTGAAGACGACCACCATAATCCCCAGAATGCCAATGTTGAACCAGAACTGATCCGTGGGTGTGCTCCCATAGATCATCCTTTTTTGAACATCGGCACCTTGGTGGGGCCATACAGCAGATCGTTGAGCCCGATATCCGAGGCGGCGGTGGAGAAGCCCCAACGCCCGGGGAAGATCATGCTGACCAATTCGAGACTGTCGCGGCCAGTGACCGGAATCATGCCGCCGGAGAACACCAACTGGGCCATAACCAGCACCACCAGCAATGGCATCGTCTGTTCTCCTGACTTCACCAACGCCGAGCCGACCTCGCCCAACAATGCGGAAGTCCACGCAGTCAGCCAGATCGCCAACACCAGTTCGGGTATGCCGGAATCAGTGACCACACCGTGGTCCGGGCCGGGCTTGCCGAGGCTGACCGCAGTGGTCAGAATCGCCACCTGCAACAAGGTTTGCAAACCCATCACGATGAGTTTCGAGGCGGTGTATGACGTGGGCGCCAAGCCCACCGCGCGCTCGCGGTCGTAAATCGCTCGCTCGGAGACGATGTCTCGCACGGACGAAGCCGATCCCATAGAACAGGCGCCCAGTATGACGAGCACAAGCAGTTGACGAATCACCAGAGTGATGGTCTGTTTGATGCGGAATGGCTTTGCCGGTTACTCATGCTCGGTGTGCCGCGTGATGGTGGATTCGGCCTGCATCCGCCAGCTGGCGCAACATGGTCATCACCGTAAGATCCAGCGCCGGGTCGAGGCCCGAGGTCGGTTCGTCGAGAATCAGCAGTTCGGGGCTGAAGGACCCGTGCACGCGGTTGGTTGTGAGCTGGGACTCGAGCCTTACCGCTTGCGTGCTGCCTGCCAGAACAGTGCCGACGGCATCCGATGGGGAAGGGGATGCGGAGGAAGATGCGGGTGACGGGGATACGGGTGATACTGGCACTGGCGATACTATCGTCGTTGCCACTGCTGCTGGGCGGGGTTGCTGTTGCAGATGTGCGAGGGCCGGGTTGGCGGTACATGTGGCAGATCCATAATGGATAGTAAGGGTAGGCGGCATTGGTTCAGATTTCCGTGTACTTCAATCTCTCTTAACACAGATGTACCGCGAACACATTGCACCCGGCAAACAAGTCCTGACTGATGGTCAGAAACTCAGCACCTCGACCTTGCCGGTGCTGAGCTGGTAACGGGCGCCGACGATCATCAACTGGTCGGCGGCCAATGCCTGCTGGATAATGGGGGATTGTTCCACCAGCGTCTCAATGGTGTGGGCCACGTGTACGCGCTCGATGTCTTCATGCGCGTCGAGCTCGGCTTCGCGCGCCTGCCAGACGGACATGCCGGCCTGGCGCAGAATAATCGATTCGGCGGCGGCGATGTGCTCGTCGAGATCGTCCATCGCGTCCGCGGCCTCCAGTGAGCCGTCGGCTTCGGAAGTGATGGTGTGCATCAGGTCATCCAGCTCCTGCTCGGCGGCCTCGATTGCGCCGCAGTGCTCGTGACCGAGCACACAGATCAGGCTGACATGCAGTTTCTTGACCGCGTACTCCAGCGAGGCGATAACTGCACTATCGATGAGTTGCCCAGCGGTGCGCACGGTGAACAGATCGCCCAGGCCCTGATCAAAAATGATTTCCGGAGGCACGCGCGAGTCCGAGCAGGAAAGCACCGCGGCATCCGGGTTCTGGCCATCAAGCAACGTTTGACGGGTCTCCTGATCCTGCCATGGATGGTCGGGCTTGCCCTCGGCAAAGCGCCGGTTGCCTTGCAGCATGCGACTCCACGTTGCGTTTGCGGTCGATTCCTGTTCAAAGTCTGACTGAGCCATGAAACCTCCATTATCAGCGGGCTGCTGATTGCCATATTAGCGAGTATTCGCGCATAGTCGTGATTGGGGCAACGGCCATTTGGGCACAAGGGTTGCGGGTGGTGTGATAAGGCTCATACGTTACACCCGCGCGAGCCGTGGCTCACCACATTACGATAGGTGGTGGTAAACGCTTGAAGATTAACAATTCCCGAAAGGACCGATGATGACTCTTCTGCAGCATGAACTGACCGATTTCAAGGTGAACGCATTCCAGAACAACGAGTTCCACGAAGTGACCAAGGACGATGTGCTCGGCCACTGGTCCCTGTTCTTCTTCTACCCGGCCGACTTCACCTTCGTGTGCCCCACCGAGCTTGAAGACCTGGCCAAGAACTACGCCAAGTTCAAGGAAATCGGCTGCGAGATCTACTCCGTCTCGTGCGACACCCACTTCGTGCACAAGGCCTGGCACGACGCCAACGAGAAGATCGCCAAGATCGAGTACCCGATGCTTGCCGACCCGACCGCCCTGCTGGCCAAGGATCTCGACACCTACAACGAGGCCGATGGCATGGCCGAGCGCGGCGACTTCATCGTGAGCCCCGAGGGCAAGGTCGTGGCCTACGAGGTCATCTCCTCCAACGTGGGCCGCAACGCCGAGGAGCTGCTGCGCCGCGTGCAGGCCTCCCAGTTCGTCTACGAGCATGGCGACCAGGTCTGCCCCGCCAACTGGACCCCTGGCGAGGAAACCATCGAGCCCAGCCTCGACCTCGTCGGCCAGCTGTGATCGACACTGAATAGGCGGTAATCTTGGCTCCCCTCTCTGAGGGGAGCTGTCGCTGAAAGCGACTGGGGGTGCTCGCGAGAGCTAGCCTGATCCGATATGCTCCCCCTCAGTCTCACTACGACAGCTCCCCTCAGAGAGGGGAGCCAGTGTATGTAAGGGAGTTTTCATGACTCAGACCAACAATCTCTATGACGTCGTCGTCATTGGTGGCGGGCCGGCTGGCCTGACGGCCGGCCTGTACTTGGCCCGCGCTCGCTACCGTGTGCTGATTCTTGAAAAAGATGATTTCGGCGGCCAGATCACCATCACCAACGAAGTCGTCAACTATCCGGGCGTGGGCCGCACCACGGGCCGCGCGCTCACCCAAACCATGCGTCAGCAGGCTCAGGACTTTGGTGCCGAATTCCTCTCCGCCGAAGCCACCGGTCTCGACGTGGATGGTGACATCAAAACCGTGCACACCTCACGCGGCGACCTCAAGACGTTCGGCATCCTCATCGCCACCGGCGCCAGCCCGCGCAAGCTGGGCTTCGAGGGCGAGGCCGAATACGCCGGCCGTGGCGTGGCCTACTGTGCCACCTGCGACGGCGAGTTCTTCACCGGCAAGGAAGTGCTGGTGGTCGGCGGCGGATTCGCCGCGGCCGAGGAATCCGTGTTCCTGACCAAATACGCCTCCAAAGTCACCGTGCTCGTGCGCGAACCGGACTTTACATGCGACGCCGCAGTGGCCGCCGAAGCCAAGAACAACCCGAAGATCGACGTGCGTTATCAGGTCGAGCTGAAGGGCGTCACCGCCGGCCAAAGCGGCCTGCGAGAAGCCTCGATCCTGAACCTTGCCACCGGCCAGACCGAAACGTGGAAGCCCGCCGACGCCGGCACCTTCGGCGTCTTCGTGTTCGCCGGCTATGTGCCCGCCACCGATCTGGTGCGCGGCGTAGTGGAGCTCGACGACCACGGTTACGTGGTCACGCACGACTACCTCGAAACCTCGGTGCCGGGCGTATACGCGGCCGGCGATCTGCGCGTCAAGAACCTGCGCCAGGTGGTCACCGCCACCGCCGACGGCGCGATTGCCGCCGTGGAACTGGAGCGTTATGCCAAGCAGATGAGCGAGAAAACCGGCTTGGTGCCGCCGCGTCCCACTGCTTCCGCTTATGAGGAGTCCGAGGCCAAAGCCGCCTCCGCCGCCTCGGCCGCTGGCACGACGCCCACCCCGGCTCCTGCCAAGCGCAGTGCCGATGCCGCATCCAACGCCGCCAAGAAGTCCGGCGAACTGTTCTCCGCCGCCATCAAGCAGCAGCTTGGCGTGGTCTTCGGCCGCATGACCCGCCCGGTCACGCTCGCTCTCGAGCTGGACGGCACTCCGCTTTCGGCGGAATTGCAGGGTTTCATCGGCGAGATGGTTGCGCTGTCCGGCGGCAAGCTGAACTCGGTTGCCGTCGATGCCGCAGGGCTGATCACGGCGGTGGATGGTGCTTCTGTGCCTACTTCTTTGGTGGTCGGCGAACCACTGTCCGTCACTTTGCCGGACGGCACCGAACTGCCCACTTATGGTTCGTTGGACGATTCCGGCCGCGCCACATTCGACGTCGCCGGCGTCCTGCCGCTCGCCCGCCCAACTGTGCGCATCTGCGTGCCGGCTGAGGGCGACGGCAAGGCCGGCAAGGACGGCAATGGTTCACTGGTCTTCACCGGTCTGGCCTTCCACGGCGTACCTTCCGGCCACGAGTTCAACTCGTTCGTGCTTGGCCTGTACAACGCGGCCGGTCCCGGCCAGCCGCTGGGCGATGACCTGGTCGAACGCGCGAAGTCCATCACGGACCCGCTGAACATCATGATCCTCGTCTCGCTCACCTGCACGATGTGCCCGGAAACCGTGCTTGCTTCCCAGCGCATTGCCTCCCTGAGCCCGGCCGTGCGCGCCGAAGCCTACGACGTCTCGCACTTCCCCGAACTTAAGGACCAGTACGGCGCGATGAGCGTGCCCTGCATCGTCATCACCCACGCCGACGGCACCCAGCAAGTCGAATTCGGCAAAAAGAGCATCCCCCAAATGCTCGAACTGGTCGGCGCGTAAGCCGCACGACCTCAGGTACTCAACAGCAACAACAACGATTCTGCCAAAATCGTGACGTACATCGATTGATGCGATCGATGCGCCCGACTCCGGCAGAATCGTTGTTTTGCGGCAGCTCAGCCTCGGTCTTCGACGGCCTCCGTGACGTTTCTGTCGCCGAGGTACTTGACCAGGCTGATGCTGATCAGGGCCACAACGAACAGGCCGGTGAGCACCGGGATGAGTGCGGCGTAGCGGTGGGCCTGATCAGGCGCGTGGGCAACTACGAACGAGGCCAACTGGTTGCCAGACAGACCGGCGAACGCCCAGGCGCTCAGCGTCAGACCGTGCGTGGTGGAGACGGTTTTGGTGCCGAAGTGCTGATCAAGCAGCACGGGCAGCGTCGAGAAACCGCCACCATAGCCCGCGTTGACGAGGAACAGCATGGCCAGCACGGCCCACAGCAGAGCGTTGTCGATGCTGTTGGTGAAGATCTGCAGCAAGCACACGGCAATCGACATGATGAAGATTACCTGATAGACGGTCTCGCGGCGCTTCAGGTGGTCGGAGAGTGTGGAGAAGCCCACGCGGCCAGCCGTGTTGAACACGGAGTCCACGGCGAGCACCAGTCCGATGATGCCGGAGATGGCGGCGGCAAACTTGGCGGGGCTCAGGTTGGCATACTGCGGGAAGGCCTTGAGCACATCGTGCAGGATGTCCTTCTCTTGGCTGATGAGGGCCAGGCCGCAGGTGATGTTGATATAGAAGGCTATCCAGATGCCCCAGAACACGGGCTTCTTGAGGATTGTCTTGCGGCTGACGTGTGAGGTCGTGGGATCGTACACCCAGCCGGCCGGACGCTTGATGAGCAGGAAGCCGACGAACATCATCACCGCGTAGACCGCGGCGAGGATGAAGAACATGCTGACCAGGCCAACCGTGCCGATGAGATATTCCATCAGTGGGCTGGCAATGGCCTTGGCCAGGCCGAAGCCGGCGACGGCGATGCCGGTGGCGAGGCCCTTGTTATCGGAGAACCAGAGCATCAGGTTCTTGACCGGGGTCAGGTAGCCGACGCCCAGGCCGATGCCCATGATCGCGCCGTAGCAGATGAACACACCCGGCAGGAATCCCAGTGCGATGCTCACGCCCGTGCCGGCGAAGCCGACCACGAAGCAGACCATGGAGACGAGTGCGGATTTCTTGATGTTTTTCTCCACCATTGGCCCGGCAAACGCGGCGGACATGCCGAGGAAGAAGATGGCGAGTGAGAAGCCCCATTCCACGGAGGCGGGGCTGGCGTGGAGACGGTCAGCGATAAGCTGCTTGAACACGCTCCAGCAATAGACGGTACCGATTGGGATATGAATCAGCAGTGCGGGAATAATCGCGCTGGTCCAACGATTCTCGGTAAACCTTGCCATATATGGACGGATCCTTTCGTAACTGGTGTACGATGACCTGCCGACCCGAACGAGAGTCGTATCGCCCATATCCACGCACATCACGACGGCATGCCCCCGTGAACCATCCGGGCTGCACGAATCGAATCAAATCGAATCGTGCGAACTGCGAACAATTCGCTAAACATCCTTGGTGTGCATTTCATCGGCGCTGCTGGCTCTTGTCGACGCCGACAAACAGAACTATAACGCTGTTATGGGGTTGCTGTGGCTGGTTTCTGCGGTTGGAGACCGTGAGCTTTCTCACATCGAAAACAGTTATATGAGGGTATTGATGTGGTCGATACACGACGTCTGCTCGTGGACGCGGCATATTCCTTGGAACACAACGGTTCTGCCAAAATCGCGGCGTGCATCGATTGACACGCCCGATTTTGGCAGAACCGTTGTTTCACCCCTGGCAATGCTATGGTCTAAGCGTTCTGATGGGGGCCACCATGACACCGTCTCGGCGGGTGAAACTGTATTCACCTGTGCCTGTCGCCACCATAAGGAAACTGGGTTTTGACATGGTGGTGGTGGTGTCGATTTTGTCGGCGAGCTTTATTAAGTTGGCAGCACCTTCTTCGATGAGTCGGTTCCCTCCCAGCTTGACTTCGATGAGCCCGTATCGGCCATCCCGCAGGTGAAGGACCGCATCGCACTCAAGCCCAGTTCTGTCGCGGAAGTGGAACACATCGCCATCGAGGGCGTCTGCGTATACGCGGAAGTCTCGTACGCACATACTCTCAAACAACAGTCCAAAAGTCTCGAGATCTTTGATGAGGCCGGCTGGCCCGATTCCTAATGCTGCCGCTGCGATGGAGGGATCGACAAAATGTCTGGTAGCTGAAGTGCGTATTGCACTCTTGGAGCGCAAATTTGGATTCCACGCAGGCATATCCTCAAGAACGAATATTTTTTCTAGTGCGGATATGTAGGATTGCACGGTTTTGTCGCTGGGACTTTCGGCACTGCCTCGCACGTCCGCGGCAATTTGTGCTGACTGAGCCTGCGATGATTCCATACGGGCATACGAACGCAATAAACGACGTGCCAGATGAGAATCTCGTTGCACATCATCCACTCGGGAGATATCCGACTCGACAATGGCATCCAAGTAATCTCGAGACTGTTGTAGCGCGATGCGCTCTGTTTGGTCGATTGCCTTCGGCCATCCGCCACGGCACAACAGGAAAGCAATGTGTTCAATGTTGGAGTCCACTCGGGAGAGCGGCATAGATTCACCTTCGAACAGTGAAGCGAACGATACCGCACCTGTAGAATCTCCGGACTCATACAAGCTCATAGGCCTCATGCGTAGGCGAGCTATCCTGCCGGTTCCTGTGTGGGCAATGTCTGTAAAGCTGGGCGGCACACTTGAGCCGGTAAGGAGAAACTGATTGAATTCGTCGCGTTGATCGACTTCGAAACGGACAGCATCCCACAGTTTGGGTGCAATTTGCCACTCATCGATGAGTCGCGGTGTCGCTCCTTGCAGAAGCAGCGAAGGCTGCATATCCGTAAGCATGATGTTTTGCTCGCGGATATCAGGTTGTGCCATGTACAGCACTCTTTGTGCTAATTGCAGACAAGTCGTTGTTTTCCCGCACCATTTCGGTCCCTCGACCAAGACCGCACCTTTGGCTTCAAGACGGTGCCGCAGCACTGTATCGTAAATTCACTTTCTATATTGCTTCATTGCGGCAAACTCCTGAAAAATCAACGATTATCTGTTCTTGCTTCCTACTATGACATAGTTTCGTTTCCCGGTTTGACATGTTTTCGTTTCCGACTTTGACATGATTTTGATTCTTAGGATGACAGAAATTATAAGAGATTATAAAAACTTTCAGGTGGATGGCGATGAGGATGAGCCGGAGGTTGGCGAGGGAGGTCTCGTCGAGCCTGTCGTGGCGGGTGACGGCTTGCGGTAGTGCTTCATGCGGTTGAAGACGTGTTCGATCATGTTCCGTCCTCCCGGGAGACGCCGACGGACCGGGAGCCCCTTTTTCGACGCCCCGGCCGTGTGCCGGCGGACCTGTGGAATCTGCTGCGGCATGGCTTCGTGCCCTCGTCTCCAATCGCGGTTTGTTTTGTTTGGCGACAGAAAATCGTACACAGGACACGGGCCATGCCCCTATCCCAAGCCCAGACCAAAGTGCGCAAAATCCCGGGCGTTGGGGGCTGCGGACATTTTCTTGGAGATAATCACGCAGCCATTCCTTGGCTTTGACG
>ENA-OXVN01000054-OXVN01000054.1-human-gut-metagenome-genome-assembly--contig:-NODE-54-length-24151-cov-57.968_pt1 | contig 24151 bp, 19 predicted proteins | sample MGYA00249251_ERZ652698 | MGnify/ENA primary metagenome ERZ652698 (study PRJEB26925, sample SAMN05826886) | human gut metagenome | biome: ENVO:2100002; feature: ENVO:00000062; material: ENVO:00002003...
AAATCGCTATTTTCATTATATTGCTGCTTTCCCTTGAGCCCAGGAACGGTATGGGAACCCCGGCCGTAAGCGAAGATTGGTACAGCCGAATGCCAGCGGTCCGATGGTTGCGCTCGCCAATGGGAAGACAGACTGCCGGATCGTATCGAACCAAGTATCAGGTTAGTGATTCCCAACACCAATGGCCAGTGCAGCACCATACCGGGGAACCATACGAACAGGTTTTTGGCAGCCCTGTCAAGGACCTCGTCGGGCATGAGATACATTGATGAGCTCCACTGCAGCAGCAACAACACCGCTATCAGTACAACCATGCCAATCCAATGCGCGCGGTTCCATGTGAACAGTCGTTGCGTCCCGCGCTCGGCGGCGGACTGCCTTGCGGAGTTCATACTCGTTGCCATTGTGGGGTGGATGGCGTTTCGTCCGGTCACCGGATGCGTGGCGGTGGCTCTTCATCCAGTGGGTCTGACAGCGCAGGGCGGTCGGGAAGCGACTTCACCGGAAGCGCCCATGAATCGAGCGGTTCTTCTGCCGAGCATCGCACTGGGCAAGTGATTCTTGGTGCGATTGCCTTCTATGGTGTGATGCCAGTGGCCGTGCTGTTTATTGGCTTCATGCTTGGTGGCATGGCGGCGCGATGGAATCACGAACGCAGCTTGGCTCGAGCGGAGTTGGCTCACCGCCGTCAGCAGGAACGCACAGCTCAGGACATTCACGATTACGTATCCAATGATTTGGCATACCTGATTTTGCGATTCGACAAGGATATTGCCGATGGCAAGACCCCTTCTGAAGAAGAATTACGCGAACTGCGTAGCGTGGCTATGGGCGCATTGGATCGCACGCATCAGGTCATTGATGTTATTGAAGGCAGGGGAGAAGCGGCGCACAGTGCAGTGACTCCGCATGATTCGACCGTTGATGCCGCTTCTGGCATTGCAACTGCGCGAGCATTTATATGCCCCACTTACGCTCTTACCCTGTTGAAAGAAGGAAAAAGGCAGAGCCGTGATTCCCATGGGGCGGCAAAACACTCATGGGGCGGTTAGCGGATTTTGCCTTTCCGCAGAATAGAGCCGTTTTCGCCTACCGCCCCATGAAGGTTTTACCGCCCCATGAGATATTTACCGCCCCATGGGTGAGCTACCGCCCCATGAAACGTGTAATAACAAAGCATGCCCTTGCTGGTGGAAGCAATGCTTTGCTACTTCGCCCGCTTGTCGGCGAGGATCTCGTCCACCAGCTTGGGCTTTTCGGTCAGCTGGCCGGTGAAACCGGGACGGATATCCATGTGCAGCACCAGAGAAGTGCGGTAGCCCTGCTCGGCGAGCTTCTTGGCGGCCTCACCGGCCACCTTGAGCACGTCGTCCAGATTGCCTTCTACGTTGGTGAACAGGGCGTTGGTTTCCTGCGGCAGGCCGGATTCGCGAATCACTTCGACGGCCTGAGCCACGTATGGCGAGACCTCGGAGCCCACGCCGTTGGCCGACACCTGGATGGCGGCCACGGTATTGAGGTACGGTTTGCCGGTTTCCGGGTCGATCGGCACTTCCTGAGTAACGGCATTACGGTCAAGAACCATGATTCTCCTTTTTCAGTAGTGTTAAGCTCCCCTGACAGGGGGAGCTTAACAACCACACTTATGTCAGCGATACTTCCAGAGATGATCCATCGGGCCGGAGCCGTGGCCAAGATTCAGCTGGGCCTTCAGCGCACCGGTCAGGTACTTCTTCGCATGCTTGATGGCCTTGGGCAACGTGTCGCCAAGCGCCAGATACGAGGCGATGGCGGAGCTCAGCGTGCATCCGGTGCCGTGCGTGTTCGGATTATTGATACGCGCGCCATCAAACCAGGTCACGGTTCCATCCGTCTCGGCAAGCACATCGTTGGCATCCTCGGTGCCATGACCACCCTTGACCAGCGCGGCACAGCCGTAACGCTCCACGATGCGGTGGGCGGCGGCCTCCATATCCTCCTGATCGCGAATCAGCGTATCGGTCAGCACTTCGGCCTCGGGAATATTCGGAGTCACGACCGTAGCCATCGGGAACAGCTTGCCGGTCAAGGCCGCAATGGCATCGTCACTGATGAGCTTGGCACCGGAAGTGGCCACCATAACCGGGTCGAGCACGATGTTCGTGGCGTGATGGAAGGTGAGTCGTTCAGCGATGACGTCGATGATGTCAGTGGCAGACACCATGCCGATTTTCACCGCGACCGGCGGAATATCCTCAAACACCATGTTGATCTGGTCTGCGAGAATGTCCGGTTTGGTATCCTGAATGGAACGCACGCCGGTGGTGTTCTGTGCGGTGAGCGCAGTGATGGCGCTCATGCCGAACACGCCGCAAGCCAGCATGGTCTTCAGATCGGCCTGCATGCCGGCACCGCCGGACGAGTCGGAGCCGGAGATCGCGAGAACAGCGGGCAGTGTAGATGTTGCAATTTGTGCCATAGTGTTCATTCTAAGTGGGGCCCATGATGTTTTTCGGAGCGGTTTTCCTTGATGTTTTGCCGCTCCTGTGGTGAGATGGGGAGGGTTTGCTGATTGCGATTGATTCATGAAATGTTCGGGAGGGGACATGGCTGATAACGATGTACTGCGCCGTGACGGCGTCTTGGTACGCATCACCGGTTTTGACGATGAACGCACCGCATATTTTGGCGTAATGCCTAATGGGCACACCACACAGCTCACATTTCCGCGTCAGGAGGTGTTCGATGTGGGCGACGTGTTGCTCGTCGGCACGGATTTCTATCGTAAAGTGCCGCATGATGTGTGGCCGTTGAAGCCCCGTGTGGGCATCGTGCGCCGTGCGCTCAACGAAGGCGTGGTCCTGGAGACTTCCGACGGCCTCGAACTGCTTGAAGGCGATTACCCGAATTCGATCATGCCCGGCAACACCGTGCAGTTCACCGACCTGTTCGGCATCGAACGAGTGCTGTGGCCCACGGCCATCCGCCCAGGCGAATCCGATCACGATGACGACATCAAGCAGTACCGCATCACGCCGGGCAGCGATCCGTCGCTTACCTTCGATTCGTTCGGCGGTTATGAGCAGGTGATCACGCGCGCCAAGGAGCTTATCGAAACGCAGCTGGGCAACAGTGCGCAGATGCGTGCGATCGGTGCCAAGCCCATCAAGGGCGTGATCTTCACCGGTGCTCCGGGCACCGGCAAAACGCATCTGGCCCGCATCATCGCCAATGTGGCGGACGCGCAGTTCTATCTGGTGTCTGGCCCGACCATCGTGAGCAAGTATGTGGGCGATAGTGAGGAAACGCTGCGCATGATTTTCGCCGCCGCGCAGGCGGACAAGCGCGCCATCATCTTCTTTGATGAGATCGATTCGATTGCGTCCTCGCGCGAGAACGATACCAATGGCGTCGGCAAGCGCTTGGTGGCGCAGTTGCTGACGTTGATGGATGGTTTCGAGTCCAAGGGCAATGTTGTGGTGGTCGCTGCGACCAATCGTATTGAGGACGTGGATCCCGCTTTGTTGCGTCCGGGCCGTTTCGACTGGCAGATTCCTTTCCCGATGCCGTCCGAGCACGACCGTTTGGGCATTCTGCAGGTGCAGGCCCGTTCGTTGTCAATCGAGGGCGAACTGCCGTTGGTGGATATCGCACAGCGAACCGAAGGCTGGAGCGGCGCCGAAGTGTGCGCCATCTGGACCGAGGCCGCTCTGGTGGCCGCCAAGGACCGCCGCGGCGCGATCCGGGCTGCCGACCTCGTCACCGCCTTCGAGCGAGTCGAGCGTCGTCCTGAATTAAGACACCACCGGGCATAATAATTGGCTCCCCTCAGAGAGGGGAGCCAGAGAGGTTTACTCCTGGGCGGTGGAGTAGAGCTTGCCGCCTTGGGCGGTGTACTTTTCGCTCATCGCATCCATGCCGGCGAGGATTTCTTCGGGGCTCAGCACGTTGGCGGACACCACGTCGTTATCGACATTGGCCTTGGCCTTAGCCAGTGCCTCGGAGTCGATGCCTGCAGCAGCCTCCTTCACGATCTGCTGCTGAGCGGCCTCGCCACCGAATGCCTTGCGGATGTTCTGGGAGATGGCCATCGAGCAGAACTTCGGGCCGCACATCGAGCAGAAGTGCGCCATCTTGGCCGGCTCGGCGGGCAGGGTGTCATCGTGGAAGGCGATGGCGGTGTCCGGATCGTAGGACAGATTGAACTGGTCGAGCCAACGGAACTCGAAGCGAGCCTTGGAAATCGCATTGTCACGATCCATCGCGTGCGGGTGGTGCTTGGCGATGTCTGCGGCGTGGCAGGCGATCTTGTAGGCGATCACGCCCTGCTTCACATCATCCTTGTTCGGCAGGCCGAGGTGTTCCTTCGGGGTCACGTAGCACAGCATAGCGGTGCCGTAACGACCGATCTCGGTGGCGCCGATGGCGGAGGTGATGTGGTCGTAACCCGGAGCGGTATCGGTGGTCAGCGGTCCGAGGGTGTAGAACGGGGCGCCCTTGCACACCGACTTCTCCAGTTCGATGTTCATGCGTACGGTATCGAACGGCACGTGGCCCGGGCCCTCGATCATCACCTGCACGTCCTTGGCCCAGGCGCGCTCGGTCAGCTCGCCCAGAGTCATGAGCTCGGAAAGCTGCGCGGCGTCGTTCGCGTCGGCCAGGGAGCCGGGGCGCAGGCCATCGCCCAGAGAGAACGCCACGTCGTACTTGGCGAAGATGTCGCACAGCTCGTCGAAGTGCGTGTACAGGAAGCTCTCCTGGTGGTGGCGCAGGCACCAGTCGGCCATGATGGAGCCACCGCGGGAGACGATGCCGGTCACGCGGTTGGCGGTCAACGGCACGTAACGCAGCAGCACGCCGGCGTGGATGGTCATGTAATCCACACCCTGCTCGCACTGTTCGATCACGGTGTCGCGGAACAGTTCCCAGCTCAGCTTGGAGGCATCATCCTCGACCTTTTCGAGGGCCTGGTACATCGGCACGGTGCCGATCGGCACGGGGGAGTTGCGCAGAATCCACTCACGGGTGGTGTGGATGTCGTTACCGGTGGACAGGTCCATCACGGTATCGGCGCCCCACTTGGTGGCCCACGTCAGCTTCTCCACTTCCTCGTCGATGGAGGAGGTGACGGCCGAGTTGCCCATGTTGGCGTTGAGCTTGGTCAGGAAGGCGGATCCGATAATCATCGGCTCGGCCTCGGGGTGGTTGATGTTGCAGGGCATCACCGCGCGGCCGGCGGCCAGCTCGGAGCGCACGAGCTCCACATCGCAGTTCTCGCGGGTGGCCACGTACTGCATCTCCGGGGTGATGATGCCGTGGCGGGCGTACCACATCTGGGTGATCGGGTGGTCCTTGGCGCGCATCGGCTCATGCTTGCGTCCACGCCATTCCTTGGTGGCGCGGCCGCGCTTGATGGCGCGCTTACCATCATCCTCAAGGTTGCGGCGGCGGCCCTCGTAGTCTTCGATGTCGCCGCGGTCGCGGATCCAGTCGAGACGCAGGGGCTTCAAACCTTCCTTCGGGTCGCACTTGGGGCCTTCGGTGTTGTAGTCGTGGAACGGCGGGTTCGGGCCCACGCCGGGCGTGTCGCTCAGCTTGATTTCGGTGTACGGCACTTCCAGGTCGTAGGAACCATACTGATAGGTGAACGGTACGGACTTGGTCTTGCGGATGTGCGCCTTGTCGCGCTGCTTGGAACCACGGGCGGCGATGTCCACGCGCTGCTGCTTGGCGAGCTTCTGGGCATCCTTGGCGTCCTTGGCGTTGGTGAACTTCTTCTCAGTGGCCTCGGAGCCAGGCTTTGCGGCCCCTTCCTGAGCAGCCTGAGTATCAGCAGCGGGGGTGTGGGCTACGACGCGCGGCGCGTAGCCGTGCTTCTTGTCGCCGCGGACGGCCTTCCAGCCTTCGACCATGGTGCGCGCGGCCTCTTCCGGGTTCTCGGCACCCGCGATGGCGGAGACCGCGAACCAGCCGGCGGCCTTGGTGCCGGCGAGCATGGCCATATCGGCTGCGGTCACGCCGCCGCCCACGACCACCGGGAATTCGCTGGCAGCGCAGATGGTGTTGATCTGGGCGGCGTCCAGTGTCTTGCCGGAGCCGTCGTTGCCGCCCACGGAAGCCTCGGGCTTGGTGGTGGAGACGTGCAGAGGGCCGGCGCCAATGTAGTCGATGCAGCCGTCGGGCAGCTCGTTGATGAGCTGAACGAGGCTTTCGGTCTCAGCCGACAGACCCACGATGGCCTCGTCGCCGAGCAGGGCGCGGGCTTCTCGCGGCTCCATGTCGGTCTGGCCGATATGCACACCGTCCACCTTGATGCCCTTGCGGCGGGCCTGCCACACCACGTCGGCACGGTCGTCGATCACAAAGGCCACGGAATCGGACTTCTCATTGTCCTCGATGATCTGCGCGATGTCGCGGGCCATGTCGGTCAGCTCAGAGGCATCGGCCTCCTTGGCGCGCAGTTGGATGAAGGTTGCGCCGCCGCGCAGAGCCTGATCCACCACGTCGGTCAGCGGACGGCCTTTGCAGTCCTCCGGCCCCACCACGAAGTACGCGGACAAGTCGAAGTTGTCTCGCATGGAGGCGTATGGGTATTCATTACTCATTATTATTCCTACCTTTGTTGTTTCTTGTGGAAGTCTTATTGGGAAAAACTGTTATGAGCTCCCTCATCAGAGGGAACTGAAACTACTGCACCAAAATCTCGGATTCCGCCACCTGTTCGGCGGTAACATTCCACAGCGCGTCAAGGAACGCGACCTGGAACGAGCCCGGCCCGTGCGAAGTCGTATCGGCTATCTCTGCCGCGCGGTTGTACAACAGAGATGCGGACAGAGCGGCGGTCAACGGATCGGAAACCGCCAGATATGTGGCAGCCACGCCGCCCAGCGAGCAGCCTGCACCGGTGATCTTGGTCATCATCGCGCTGCCGCCCGGCAGTCGGTACACGGTTTCGCCGTCGGTCACCAGATCGGCGATGCCGGACACAGCCACTGCACAGCGGGTGGAAGCGTCATGGGAGGAATGCTTGGCGTGCTGTTCGGTCAGATACTGTGCCAGCGCCACCGCCGCACCGGTTGCGGACTCCACGTCGTCGACGGATTCCACTCCGGCGGGGCGGTGCTCGGAAGCGTCCCCCACGGTTTCGGTATTGAGCCCCCACATGTTCGCCAGCGCGATTACCTCGGAGGCGTTCGCGCGAATCATGGTCGGGGGAGCGGCCTTGAAGGCCTGAAGAATGGCGGTGCGGGTGTGGCCGATGCCGGCGGCCACCGGGTCGAGCACCCACGGCTTGTCCAAGTAGTTGAGTCGCTGGGCGATTTCGGGCAGCGCATCCTTATAGAACGGCAGCAGCGTGCCCACGTTGATGTAGTTCGCGCCTGCGATTTTCGCGGTTTCGATCACGTCGTCCGGCAGAAAGCTCATGGCCGCAGTGCCGCCGGCCGCCAGTTGCGCGTTGGCAACCAAATTGATGGTCACGAAATTGGTGAACGACTGGGCCAATGGGGTCGTCTCGCGCACGCGGCGAACGGCATCGACGATATCTTCACGGATAGGTGAATCGGCTGGAACCGGAGTCCCGGCGGTACAACCGCTGGACACATCGGCAAACGATGATGCACTATTGCTCATTTACTGCTCCCTACGATGGTCTTAGCCAACAGGTTCTAAGGGTCAGGCTCAGGCCTTTCTCAACTCGCGAACCACATGCGAGTCCCCCTGCACTACAGTGCCGACGCTATGCGCCAACATGGACATTATCGTGACGGATTTGTTCGATACGTGTCGTGAGGTCTGGCGCGTTCCGTCCATTCGTGATATGTGGACGCCTCCGCCGAGCAACATCTCCCGGATTTGTGACGCTGACGCGATGTCAGTGGTACAAATTGGGGAAGGACAAAACAACAGGAACAATATGGAGGTGTTTGCGATATAGGAATCGCTGCGAACGGCCGCTCGTGAGACGCGGAACATATACCGGACAATGCCGCCTGACCTGTCACCATATACGGCTATCCTGAAGCGGTTGTTATTAGACCCCAAACCGTTCAAACCAGAAGGTGCATTGTGGCTCAGTCCAAACTCGATGAAGTCGTATCCCTTGCGAAGCGTCGCGGCTTCGTGTTCCCCGCCGGCGAAATTTACGGCGGCACCCGTTCCGCTTGGGATTACGGCCCCCTCGGCGTCGCTCTCAAGGACAATATCAAGCGTGAATGGTGGCGCTCCATGGTCGTCACCCGTCCTGATGTCGTCGGTGTCGACACTTCCATCATTCTGCCGCCCGAAGTGTGGGTGGCGTCCGGCCACGTGAGCGTGTTCAACGATCCGCTCGTCGAGTGCCTCAACTGCCACAAGCGCAACCGCGCCGACAAGCTCGAGGAATCCTACGCCGAGAAGCACGGCGACAAGATGCCGGAAAACGGCATGAAGGACATCGTCTGCCCGAACTGCGGCACCCGTGGCCAGTGGACCGAGCCGCGTGACTTCAACATGATGCTGCGCACCCACCTTGGCCCGGTCGAGGACGAGAACAGCCTGCACTACCTGCGCCCCGAGACCGCGCAGGGCATCTTCGTGGACTTCAAGAACGTGATGACCTCCTCCCGTTCCAAGCCGCCGTTCGGCATCGCCAACATGGGTAAGTCCTTCCGTAACGAGATCACCCCGGGCAACTTCATCTTCCGCACCCGTGAGTTCGAGCAGATGGAGATGGAGTTCTTCGTCAAGCCCGGCACCGATGAGGAATGGCACCAGTACTGGATCGACGCCCGCACCCGCTGGTACATCGACCTCGGCGTCAAGCCGGAGAACCTGCGCCACTACGAGCATCCGAAGGAGAAGCTCTCCCACTACTCCAAGCGCACCGTGGACATCGAATACAAGTTCGGCTTCCAGGGTTCCGACTGGGGCGAGCTCGAAGGCATCGCCAACCGTACCGATTACGATTTGAGCGCGCACTCCAAGCACTCCGGCGAAGACCTGAGCTACTTCAACCAGGCCACCGGCGAGAAGTACGTGCCGTACGTCATCGAACCGGCCGCCGGCCTGACCCGCTCCCTGATGTGCTTCCTCGTGGACGCCTACGATGTGGACGAGGCCCCGAACACCAAGGGTGGTGTCGACAAGCGCACCGTGCTGCGTCTCGACCCGCGTCTGGCCCCGGTCAAGGCCGCCGTGCTGCCGCTGAGCAAGAAGCCTGAACTGCAGACCGTGGCACAGAACCTGGCCGACGACCTGCGCTTCAATGAATGGATGATCGACTACGACGAGTCCGGTGCAATCGGCCGCCGTTACCGTCGTCAGGACGAGATCGGCACCCCGTTGTGCATCACCGTGGACTTCGACACCCTCGAAGACCATGCCGTGACCATCCGCGAACGTGACACCATGGCCCAGGAGCGTATCGCCCTCGACAAGGTGGCCGATTACGTGGCCGCCCGCATCGGCGAGAAGCGCACCCGCGTGCCCCTGAAGCCTGTGGAAATGGGCGGTGAGCCTTGGCCTGAGTCCGGCGTTCAGGAAGCCGGCGGTCTGTACTAAAGACGGGTCTGTATAGAGGCTCCCCTCTATGAGGGGAGCTGTCCACGAAGTGGACTGAGGGGAGCCAAAGCTATTTCAGAACAGGAACCACATGGCAGAATCTGAAACCGAAACCACCATCACCGCTACTCACGAGACCAACAATCTCGACCCGCGTACGGACGCGCCGGCACGGCCCGAGACTCCGGTACACATCGCCCCCGTGCAGCTCGGCAACATTACCGTGCCGACCCCGGTGGTGCTTTCGCCGATGGCGGGCGTGACCAACTGGCCGTTCCGCGTGATCTGCGAGGAATACGGTCCCGATGGTCTTTACGTGGCCGAGATGATCACCGCGCGGGCCCTCGTGGCGCGCAACCCGAAAGCCCTGCGTCTCTGCCATTTCGCCAAAAGCGAAAAAATTCGTTCGCTGCAGTTGTATGGCGTGAATCCGTCCATCACCGAACAGGCGGCGAAAATCGTGGTCGACGGCAACATGGCCGACCATGTGGACCTGAACTTCGGTTGCCCGGTACCCAAGGTCACTCGTCGCGGGGGAGGGTCGGCCCTACCATGGAAAACCGACATATTCACCAAGCTCATCCAGCGTGTGGTCGCCGTATGCGAGCCGGCGGGCATCCCCGTCACCGCGAAGATCCGCGTCGGCATCGACCATGACCATGAGACCTTCCTCGAAGCCGGACACATCGCGCAGGAGGAGGGCTGCAAGGCCGTAACCCTGCATGCCCGCACCACCGCCGAATACTATGGCGGTCATTCCGACTGGTCACGCATCGGCGAGCTTAAGGAACACCTCAACATTCCGGTATTCGGCAATGGTGATATCTGGGGCGCCGAGGACGCGCTCGAAATGGTGCGCGAGACCGGCTGCGACGGCGTGGCCATCGGCCGCGGATGTCAGGGCCGGCCGTGGCTGTTCGCCAACATCAGAAACGCCTTCGAGGGCAATACCGAACGGCTCAACCCGAATCTGGGCGAGGTCTGCCGGGTGATTCACCGTCATGCCGAGCTGCTTACCGAGTTTTATGAGGGCGATGAGATGATGGCCGTCCACGATCTGCGCAAGCACATCGCCTGGTATCTGAAAGGATTCCCGGTGGGTGGGTCCACCCGCAAGGCCTTTATGGAATGCGAGAGCCTGACCGATGTGGACCGCGAGATCGGCAAGCTCGACCCGACCATCGAATACCCGCCACGCGTGGTCGACAAACCGCGCGGCCGCGTGCGTTTCGCCAAGAAGGTGCACTTGCCGTATGGGTGGTTGGAATCGCGTACCACCACCCACGAAGAGCGTGAGGCGCTCTTCGGTGACGACCCAATGGACGCCAGTTACTGAGAAAATACTGAGAATACACGCAACACGCGCCATTCTGCGCGTGAATTTCCCTCCAAGAGTAGCCTGTTTGCGCTACTCTTGGGTGTAACCGTGAAGTGACAGGAGCCAAACGTGAGCGAGATCGCGCAGAATGAGTTCAACGACAAGACCAACATCAAGGTTGTTGGCGTCGGCGGTGCCGGCGGTAATGCCGTCAATCGCATGATTGCCGAGGGACTGCAGAATGTTGAATTTGTGGCGGTAAATACCGATGCGAAGGATCTTCTGCGCTCCGACGCCGACGTGAAAATCTCCCTGTCCGATCAGTCCAGCCGCGGACTCGGCGCTGGCGCGGACCCGGAGAAGGGTGCTAAGGCCGCACAGGATCATCAGTCTGATATCGAGGAATCCCTGAAGGGTGCCGACATGGTGTTCGTCACCTGCGGTGAGGGTGGTGGCACCGGTACTGGCGCCAGCCCGATCGTCGCTCGTGCGGCTCATCAGCAAGGTGCTCTCACCATCGCGGTTGTCACTCGTCCGTTCAGCTTCGAAGGTCCTCAGCGTTCCGCTTCCGCCGAATACGGCATCGACAACCTGCGCAAGGAAGTCGACGCGCTGATCGTCATCCCGAACGATCGCCTGCTTGAGCTTTCCGACCGTTCCATCGGCATCATCGAAGCCTTCAAGACGGCCGATACCGCACTCCTCGCCGGCGTGCAGGGCATCACCGACCTCATTTCGATGAATTCTTACATTCACGTCGATTTCTCCGACGTGAACTCCATTCTTCGTGGCGCTGGTACTGCGCTGTTTGGCATTGGTTCCGCGCGGGGCGAAGACCGCGCCACCCAGGCCGCCGAAATCGCCATCAGCTCCCCGCTGCTTGAGGAGAGCATCGAGGGTGCCCACGGCGCGTTGATCAACATTGCCGGCCCGACCGATCTGAAGCTGCAGGAAGCTTCCGCCGCCACCGAGCTTGTACGCAAGGCCATTCACCCCGAGGCCCAGATCATCTGGGGTCTTGCTCTGGATGATGCCTATGGCGACGAAGTGCGTGTTACCGTCATCGCGGCCGGTTTCGATCCGGTTACACCGCAGGATCCCTCTGCCGCCGCTCCGGCAATTGCCGTACCGGCCGCCCAGCCGGCTGCCACGCAAACGCAGCAGCCCGCCGCCGCTCCGGCCGCCCAGCCCGTGGCCACTCCGCGTCCGGAATTCACTCCGACGACCGCAGACCCGGCATCCCTGCCCTTTGACGATCCGACTACCTCGCATCCGGACATCGCCGTGAACGATCCCGCCGGCGATCTCGACATTCCTGATTTCCTGCGCTGAAAGGACTAATCCATGGCTGGGTTCATGAAAAACGCGATGTCCTATCTGGGCATGAGCGACGTTGTGGACGATGAGGACGACTACATCGAAGAGGACGAGGAGCAGAAGCCGGCTCCGAAGTCCGTATTCGATTCCGACCATACGGTCACGCCGTTGGCGTCAACCACCGCGCCTGCCGCATCGTCGACCACCAAGCCGTTCCCCGGTGGCCGCGTGAACAGAATCACCACCATCCATCCGAAGTCATATGAGGATGCTCAACTGGTCGGTCGCGCATTGCGTGACGGTGTTCCGGTCGTGCTGAATCTCACCGATGTGGCCGAAGCCGTGGCATATCGCATTGTGGACTTCTCCGCCGGTGTGGTGTTCGGCGTGCGTGGTTCCCTCGAGCGTGTCACTCCGCGCGTGTTCCTGTTGAGCCCGGCGCAGGTGAACATCAAGGTCGAAGAGACGACAAAACCAGCCTCGGCACACGATTTGTTCGCTGACTGACCGGTTCAGTAGTTTTCGTATTCGACGTTATATCGGTATTCGGCCGACTCCCAGCAAGGAGTCGGCTGATTCTTATTGTGCTCCGAGCAAACTTTTCATGCGTGGTTGTTAGTCTGTCAGCATGCTTTCCTTAGTGTTCTCTCTGATCGGCCGCATTCTTGCATGGCTCATCAACGCGTATATCACGGTTCTGTTCGTGCGCATGATTCTGGACTGGGTCTCCGTTTTCGCACGAAACTGGTATCCACGTGGTGTGGTGGCCCAGCTGATCAACATTGTGTATTCCATTACCGAACCCCCTCTGCGCTGGCTACGTCGCTATATTCGTCCATTGCCGCTCGGCCCGATTTATCTTGATGTCAGCTTCATCGTGCTGTATCTTGCGCTGGTGGTACTGGAAAGTGTTGTTCTGATAGTGTTCTGAGGCCGTTTTTAACCCGCCGGAGGCATATATATGGCATAAAAACCCACGTCGAATGTTCTGAAACGATGGGGTCGTGATAGCATTCTGACTTGAGACCAACGTAAGTGCGGGCAATGCCCCAAAGCGAGGTGCAAGATTTATGGCTCTGTTGACGCCGAAGGATATTAGGGAGCATACCTTCCAGACTGTTCGATTCAAGGAAGGTTATGATGTCGACGAAGTCGATGACTTCCTTGATCAGGTCACGGAAACCGTCGAGGCTCTTGGACGTCAGGCGGTAGCCGGCGGTCAGGCCACCCAGTCTCTTGGTCCTGACGTGACCAACCTTAATGCGAAGATCTCCGATCTTACCGGTCAGGTGCAGCAACTCCAGTCGGAGAATGCTGGTTTGAAGAACGCTGTGGCTCAGGCCCAGCAGGCCGCTCAGGCTGGCAATGATCAGGCAGCACAGCTTGCCTCTGCCAAGCTCAGCGAAGCCGAGGAATCCAACCGCGCGCTGTCCTCCCAGAATGAGCAGCTCAAGGGTCAGGTCGATCAGCTGAACGCTCAAATCGATCAGCTCACCGCTCAGGCCGCTCAGGCCTCCGGTAACCAGGAAGCCGTCGGCCAGCAGATCGCCGCCATTCAGCAGGAACGTGATCAGTTCCGCGCGGCCAACGAGGAGCTCTCCCGTCAGCTCGCCGCTGCTCAGCAGGAGGGTTCCGCCGCTCAGCAGCAGTCCGCTCAGATCGCTGAGCTGTCTCGTCAGCTCGAAGAAGCCAAGCAGCGTGAAAACCAGCTTCGTGCCCAGGTTTCCAAGGTCGAGCCGAGCACTGAGACCGGTTCTCTGCAGAAGATCGCTGGCGTCGCTTCCATGCCGGGCACCGAGCCCGAGCGCGCCACCGCCATGCTGACCCTGGCTATGCAGCTGCACGATCAGTACGTGGAGAAGGGCAAGAACAAGGCCAAGGAAATCACCGAGGCCAGCCAGAACAAGTACAACGATTTGGTCACCAAGGCCAACAACTACTCCGAGCGTACCCGCTCCGAGGCTGACGACTACTCCACTCGTACTCGTTCCGACGCCGACACCTATTCGGATCGTACCCGCTCCGAGGCCGACGCTTACCGTGACCAGACTCACGCGGATGCCGAGACCTACTCTCAGAACACCCGTTCTGAGGCCGACGCATACTCCGTCAAGACTCGTCAGGATGCGGACAACTACTCCAAGTCTCAGCACGATGACGCTGACAACTACGAGAAGGAAGTGCAGCAGCGTGCCGCCGAGTATGACAAGAACACTCGTTCCGCAGCTGATGCGTACGACAAGAACACCCGCTCTGCAGCCGATACGTATGCCGAGCAGGTGCGCGACAACCTTCAGGCTCAGTCCAAGGTCGTCGAGGGCAACATCCAGAGCCTCAAGCAGTTCGAGACTGAATACCGCGCCCGCCTCACCGAGTACCTCGGCCAGCTGGCATCGCAGGTTTCCGAGTCGAACAATTACGTCGACCAGACCTCGTCCAAGACCAACTGAGCGTAGGCAGGTACAGGTCGTATGACGAACCAACAGGGACGGCTGCGCACTCGCGTGGCCGTCTTTGCATGTGTGGCCGCGGCTGCGCTGATTGTCGATCAGCTCACCAAGGCTTGGGCGATGGCCGCGTTATCCAACGGTCAGACCATTCGCGTGATTCCCGGACTGTTGTCCTTCACCTTGGTGCGTAATCCGGGCGCGTCCTTGGGCATGGGATCAGGCGCTACTTGGGTAATCAGTCTGTTGGCCATTGTGGCTTGCATGGCCCTTGCTGTGGCTGGGGTGCGCACTGTCTCCATGAAATGGTCGGTGGCGCTTTCTTTCGCGTTTGCAGGCGCTTTGGGCAACCTGATTGACCGTGTTATGTACGCTGACGGCTTCCTCAACGGCAAAGTGGTGGATTTCCTTAACTATGGCTGGTCCGTTGGCAATGTGGCGGATATCTATCTGGTAGTCGCCGGTGCGGTCTTGGTGATTCTGATTCTTATGGGGGAGCCGTTCTCCCACAAGGATCTTATCGAGCAATCCGACGAATCCCTACAGTCTGGGCCGGAGGCGGACGCCAAGTAATGAGTCGAATGGTCCCTGCTCCCGATGCATTGGTGGGTAAGCGTTTCGACGTAGCCGTGGCCAAAATGCTGGGTATCTCACGATCTAAAGCCGCCGATTTGGTTGACTCCGGACAGGCGCGCGTTTTAGGGCGTGAAGTTGCGCGGTCCAGCACGTTGCAGGCGGGGGAGACCGTCGAATTTGATTTGGCGGAGGAACAGGCCGGGCCTGAGCCTATCGCAACTGATATGGCTGTTGTCTACGAAGATGATGATGTCGTCGTAGTCGATAAGCCTGTAGGCGTGGCGGCGCATGCCTCGGTTGGCTGGACCGGTCCCACGGTATTGGGATCGTTGCGTGATCGTGGCGTGCATATCGCTTCCTATGGCGCGGCCGGGCGTGAAGGCATTGTTTCTCGCCTTGATGTAGGCACTTCCGGCTTGATGTTGGTGTGCAAGTCCGACCTTGCGTACACCGAGATGCGTCGGCAGTTCGCCGAGCATGAGGTAAAGAAAACCTATCATGCGCTCGTGCAGGGCGGTCTTAAAGAGAACAAAGCGACCATTGAGGCACCGATCGGGCGCGCCAAAGTGTCCGATTTCCGCTTCTGCGTGACTCCGGCCGGCAAACCGGCCGTTACGCATTGGGATGTGTTGGAGCGTTTCGGCCATGAGGCCACACTGGTATCCGTGAATCTGGAGACCGGACGCACCCATCAGATTCGCGTGCATTTCTCATCGATTGGGCATCCCCTGTGCGGCGACCCCATGTATGGTGCCAATCCGGTGCTGTCTGAAGCTTTGGGACTTGACCGGCAGTGGCTGCACGCCATGAAGCTCGAATTCCGTCATCCCCGCACCCGCGTCTGGACCACGGTCCGGTCCCAGTACCCGGCCGACTTGGCTGCCGCCCTCGATGCCATGCGTGCCCGACACATCGAACCCGCTGAACCTGCCGAACATGCCGAAGTTCTGGTGGACTAATTCCGCAACGTGTGCATCATGCGTTTTAATATTTAGATTCAGTTCCAGCCTCGCCGGATTCATCCCAGAATAACGAGAGATCGGTCATGATGGCTCTCCGTCATGACCATACCCCAAGTGACTGCGGATGCTGAGTACCGTTCAGGCCAATGGTCGGTAACCGTACGTGAATTACCGGTATTTCCGCTCAACGTGTCTCGGTACTCCAGCATGAAGTGAACAGAAATGAGCCAAAGCAGTAAGGCTGAGTACGAGTATTCGTGGCCGTCATCAATCGATGGTGGTCATTCGGATTCGCGCCATGTACTACGCAGTATGTTGTACGCTCTGCCTAGCTGTTGAACGAAGTCCACAAGAAACAGTAGATACTAGGGCGGCCAGCGGATTAGCAAGACATCGGTTGGTGAGGACTGCTGACATTGAACTCCGACGGATGAATTGAATACTCATATGGTATCCGATTCTGAACAATTGAGTGGGGGCGTTGATGGTTGCCATCGTTTGAGCTGGCTAAATGCGATTTCGCGCCACGCTGTTTCAACAATGGTAACAACAGCTACAGTTGAACTATGCATGGGTTGAAGAGTGTGATTGACAGGGGAGCGGACGCGTGGGCGCGTTCGCTGCCTGGGCGCGTGCTCGACCGGTATGTGTCGCGGCGCGGCCCCCTGCTGGCGAATGGTCTGGCATATGGTCTGCTATTCGCCTTTTTTGCCGGCGTCTGGATTGCGGTGAGCGTGTTCGGCCTTATCATGGTCGGCAACATTGATTGGCAGCAGATGCTGATTGACGCGGTGCGTGAAGTCATTCCCGGTGTGGCCGACTCGTTTCTGACGTCTTCCGCACTAAACACCATGTCAAGCACATTGACGTGGACCGGTCTGGCCACGTTGGCCATATTCTGGTGGACGGTGACCGGCTGGATGAACTCGCTGCGCCACGCCGTACGGTCCATGTTCGACGACTGCGGCGACGAGCTCAATATCGTCGTCGCAAGGTTACGCGATACGCTTGCCGCCATCGCCATCGCAATACTGTTCATTCTTTCGACCGCGGCCGGTACGGTGTCCGGTGGCATCGTACGCCGACTGCTGCAATGGGGCGGCATCCCCAGCAGTTCGTTGCCCGGCACCGTGCTTTTGGAGATGACCGGTTTCGGTACCGGTGTCGCGCTGAATTTCGCGTTGTTCATGTTGCTGCTGCGTGTGGTCTCCCACATCAAAGCCGGACGATTCACGATATTCGGCGCGTTACTGGGATCTCTGACGGTTTCCGCAATGCAGCTTCTCGGTGCGCGACTATTAGCCGGAGCTTCCCGGAATCCGATGCTTGCCCCGTTCGCCGCGTTGATCGGCGTGCTCATTTGGTTCAATCTCGTCGCCCAGGTCATCATGCTGTGCGCCGCCCTCATCGCGGAGTGCCGACGGGAATGCTGAACGGCCGCCCAGACCACACGGTATGGTGGAACACATGGCTGATTACGGGAACAACTTTGTGCAACTGCATAACCACACGCACTATTCGCTGCTCGATGGTGCGTCGAAGATTCCTGATTTGGCCAAGCGTGCGGCCGAACTTGGCATGCCTGCGGTCGGTATCACCGACCATGGTAACATGCATGGCGCCTACGAGATGTACACCAACTGCGTGGCCAATGGCGTCAAGCCCATCATCGGCATCGAAGCTTATGTGACCCCGGAAACCGCACGTCAAGACAAGTCCCGCGTGCATTGGGGCACTGAAGCCCAGCGCCGCGACGACGTCTCCGGTGGCGGTCTTATCACCCACTTGACCATGTGGGCCGAAAACGACGAAGGTCTGGTCAACCTCATCAAAGCCTCGTCCGTGGCCAACCTCGAAGGTCGCGTCATGCGTTATCCGCGTATGGATAAGGAGGTGCTCGCCACCTATTCCAAAGGCGTGATCGCATCCTCCGGCTGCCCCTCGGGCATTATCCAGACCCGTCTGCGCCTCGGTCAATTCGATGAGGCCCTGCGCGCTGCCGGCGAATTCCAGGATATCTTCGGCAAAGACAACTTCTTCATCGAACTCATGGATCACGGTCTGCCCATCGAAACTCAGGTGACCGGTGACCTGCTGACCATAGCCAAGAAACTCAACGCACCACTGCTGGCCACTAATGATTCCCATTACGTACACGCCGAAGATGCCCAGGCACAGGACGCCATGCTCTGCATCAACTCCGGTTCCCGTCTTGACGATCCGGACCGATTCAAATTCGACGGCACCGGCTACTACATCAAAACCGCCGAAGAGATGCGCGAACTGTTCAAGGACCATCCGGACGCCTGCGACAACACCCTCGCCATCGCCGAACGCTGCAACGTGATGTTCGACGACCACGAAGACGGCGCGTTCATGCCGAAATTCCCCTGCCCCGAAGGCTGGGATGAGACCTCCCTGTTCCTTAAAAAAGTCGAGGAAGGTCTGGAGAAGCGTTACGACGGCAACCCGCCGCTCGACGTATTGAAGCAGGCCGACTACGAATGCGGCGTGATCTGCCAGATGCAGTTCTGCGGATACTTCCTTGTGGTCGCCGACTACATTCAGTGGGCCAAGGACCACGGCATTATGGTGGGTCCGGGCCGTGGCTCGGCCGCAGGCGCCATGGTCGCCTATTCCATGGGCATTACCGAGCTCGATCCGCTCAAGCATGGCCTGATTTTCGAGAGGTTCCTGAACCCTGAGCGAGTGAGCCTTCCTGATATCGATGTCGACTTCGACCCTGAAGGTCGTGCGCGAGTCATCGAATACTGCGGCGAAAAATACGGCACCGATAAGGTCGCCCAGTGCGTGATCTATGGCACCATCAAAACCAAGCAGGCCTTGAAGGACTCCGCCCGCATCATGGGTTATGAATTCTCAGTCGGTGAAAAAGTCACCAAGGCGCTGCCTCCCGCGGCCACCGGCGGCAAGGATATCAGCCTGCATGACATCTTCGACCCAACAGCCAAACGCTACGCCGAGGCCAGGGAATTCCGAGAACTCTACGATTCCGACCCGGACGCCAAGCGCATCACCGAAGAAGCCAAGGGTATCGAAGGCCTGATCCGACAGACCGGTGTACATGCCTGCGCCACCATCATGGGTAGCGCGCCCATCACCGACACCTCGCCGTTGCTGGAACGCACCGATGGCACCATCACCACCACCTTCGAATACCACACGTGCGAAACGTTGGGGCTGGTCAAGATGGACTTCCTTGGCCTGTCCAACTTGACGATCATCCACGACACCCTGAAGAACATCGTGGCCAACGGCAAACCCGCCATCGACTACACCAAGATTCCGCTCGATGACGCCGAAACCTACAAACTCATGTCCCGAGGAGACACGCTCGGCGTGTTCCAGCTCGATTCCGACGGCATGCGTTCACTGCTGAAAACCCTGAAGCCCGATAACTTCAACGATATTTCCGCACTTATCGCCCTGTACCGACCGGGCCCGATGAGTATGGATTCGCACACCAACTATGCCAAGCGCAAAAACGGCCTGCAGAAGATCACGCCAATCCACCCTGAGCTTGAGGAGCCTCTGAAGCAGGTGCTTGACGAGACCTATGGCCTGATCATCTACCAGGAGCAGGTGCAGTCCGCCGCCCGAATCCTCGCCGGCTATTCGCTGGGCAAGGCAGACGTGCTGCGTCGAGCCATGGGTAAGAAGAAGCCCGAAGTGCTGGCCAAGGAGAAGGTGCCGTTCTTCGCCGGTATGAAGGAGCACGGATATTCCGAAGAGGCATCCCAGGCCGTGTGGGATATTCTGGTGCCGTTCTCCGGCTACGCTTTCAACAAGGCGCACTCCGCCGCATACGGTCTGATCTCCTACTGGACCGCATATCTGAAGACGCACTACCCGGTCGAGTTCATGGCCGCCTTGTTGCAAGGTGCCGCCACCAACAAAGACAAGACCGCATTGTACTTGGGCGAGGCCCGCCGCATGGGCATCCAGGTGCTCTCGCCGGACGTCAACGAATCGGTGTACGAGTACTCGGCAGTCGGCGACGTCGTGCGATTCGGTCTTGGTGCCATCCGTAACGTGGGTGACAAGGCCGTGGCCGATATCATCGCCGAACGCGAAGGCCCGCGCGGCAAGTTCGTGAACTTCATGGACTTCATCCGCCGCGTGCCCCTGACCGCGCTGAACCGGCGATTGGTCGAATCGTTGATCAAGGCCGGTGCCTTCGACTCGATCGACCCGAACCGTCGCGCGCTGTTCACCGTGCACGAGGCCGCCATCGACTCGGTGGTGAGTCTGAAGCGCAAACAGGCGGAGGGCCAGTTCGATTTGTTCTCCGATGCCGAGGATGGGGGAGCGGAGGCCATGGGCGACGCTTCCGTGACCGTACCCGATCTTGAGGAATGGGACAAGAAGACCAAGCTCAACTTCGAACGCGAAATGTTGGGCCTGTATGTGTCTGATCATCCGCTCTCCGGTATGCAGTCGATTCTCGCGTCCTTGCGTGAAATGTCCATCGCGCACTTGGTCGATCGAGCCAGGACGATGGGTGAAGGACAGCAGGTCACGTTGGCCGGTCTGGTCACCAATGTGGACCGGCGCGTATCCAAGAAGGGCAACCCCTGGGCCATCGTGACCATCGAAGACATGGAAAGCTCCGTCCAATGCATGTTCTTCGGCAAGGTCTATGAAGCGGCCGCCGCCGAACTTGCCGTGGACGCCATCGTACAGATTCGTGGTCAAGTGGAGTTGCGCGACGAAACCGTTTCTCTGAGAGCCACGGAAATGCAGATTCCGACCTTGGAAGCCGAGGATGAACGTCCGTTGGTCATCACGCTGCCGCCGGTGGCGTTGGAGCGCCAACGCATGATGCAACTCGGTCAGGTGCTCGCTAATCATCCTGGTTACTGCGAAGTACATCTTGCGGTGCTGGATGAGAAGGGTAACGCTCAGGTGCTCACGTTTGGCGATCGTTTCCGCGTCAAGCGGGATACTTCGTTGTTTGCTGAGATCAAGATTCTGTTTGGCCCCAGCTGCTTGCCTGCCGCCTGATTGGCGGGTTTCGCCCCTGGCCTCTCCCTCACCTGGCTTTGCTGGGGGAGGGCTCCTTCATCAGAGGGGGCTAAGGCATGTGCCACCATACGATGTGCGCGACTATTGTGGAACGTATGGGCATGGAGATGGCGGATACTGGTAACAACGATGACGAGCAACAATGGATTGCCGCGATGCTGGAACGGCTGTCTCATTCGCAGTTCCGCGCCAAATTCGCTTTGACCGACAAAGACCGAGCCTATGCCCGCACCAAAGGCAAGGCGACCATTGATCGTCATGCGCGAGAAATGTTGCGAGACCGCATTGGCGCAGCCGAACCGAAGAACGACGGCAGGCAGACGCCATGGCGCGGCCATCCGGTATTCACCGCTCAGCATGCTACCGCCACATGCTGCCGCGGATGCATCGAAAAATGGCATCATCTGCCCAAAGGCCGTGAACTCACCGAAGCGGAGGTAAACCGACTTGCCGATTTGGTCATGGCATGGATTGAGCGGGACCTTATCAATCATCCGGTTCGGTGAAGCACCCCCGCATCCTCAGTATGCCTGTATACCTTCAATAGTTATGAGCCAACAGCCAACACAGGCCTCGAAAACCGTAGACGCAAGGTATTGGCGAATACGGCAGAACGCCGAACGTTGCCTATGGCGCGTTCGGCAATAATGCGACATAATGTCTATTCAAGAAGAGCTGACGAAGTGTCAACTCTACCCCAAGGAGGCGGAATATGTACTACAGCAGCGGCAATTATGAGGCTTTCGCACGCCCGAAGAAGCCGTCCGGCGTGGACAACAAGCATGCATACATCATCGGTACCGGACTGGCGGCCCTGTCCGCGGCCTGCTATCTGGTGCGTGATGGTCAGATGCCTGGCGAGAACATCCACATCCTTGAGAAGGACCCGGTACCCGGCGGCGCCTGTGACGGTCTTGATATTCCCGGCCTCGGCTATGTGATGCGTGGCGGCCGCGAAATGGACAATCATTTCGAGGTCATGTGGGATCTGTTCCGCTCGATTCCCTCCATCGAAACCGAGGGCGTCAGCGTACTCGACGAGTACTACTGGCTCAACAAGGAGGACCCGAACTACTCGCTGTGCCGCGCCACCAAGAATCTCGGCAAGGACGCGGGGCTCAAAGGCAAGTTCGGCCTGTCCGACAAGGCTTCGATGGAAATCATGAAGCTGTTCTTCACCCCGGACGAAGACCTGTATGACAAGCCGATCACCGATTTCTTCGACGATGAGGTGCTGAACTCCAACTTCTGGCTGTACTGGCGCACCATGTTCGCCTTCGAGAACTGGCACTCCGCGCTGGAAATGAAGCTGTACATCAAGCGCTACATTCATCACATCGGAGGCCTGCCGGACTTTTCCGCGCTGCGTTTCACCCGCTACAACCAGTACGAGTCGATGATTCTGCCGATGGTCAAGTATCTGGAATCGCACGGCGTCGAATTCCGCTACAACACCAAGGTCGAGAACGTGGAATTCGCGATTGGCGGGGGAGCCGGCCCCAAGCGTGAGTACACCGGCGTAGGCCAAGACACCATCCAGAAGATTCAGGCCACCTCCGGTTTCTTCAAGCGCAACCCTGCCAGCACGCCCACCAAGAAGCTTGCCGTGCGCATCGACGTGGATCACGAGGGTGATAAATCCTCCATCGACCTGACCGAGAACGATCTGGTGTTCATCACCAACGGCGGTTGCGTGGAGAACTCCACCATGGGTTCCCAGAACTCGCCCGCCGCATGGAACCCAGACCTGAAGCCCGGTGGCGGCTGGGATATGTGGAAGCGTATCGCCGACCAGGACCCGAGCTTTGGACATCCGGAGAAGTTCTGCTCCGATCCGAATGCCACCAAGTGGATGAGCGCCACCGTCACCACCCTGGACGACGAGATTCCGCCGTACATCCAGAAGATCTGCAAGCGCGACCCGTTCTCCGGCAAGGTCGTCACCGGCGGCATCGTCACTGTGCAGGACTCCAACTGGCTCATGAGTTGGACCCTGAACCGCCAGCAGCAGTTCCGCGACCAGCCCAAGGACCAGCTGTGCGTATGGGTCTACGGCCTGTTCCCGGACAAGCCCGGCAACTATGTGAAGAAGCCGATGACCGAATGCACCGGTGAAGAGATTTGCGAGGAGTGGCTTTACCACATGGGCGTGCCGACCGACAAGATCGAGGCGCTCGCCAAGCATCACGCCAACACCGTGCCGGTCATGATGCCGTACATCACCGCGTTCTTCATGCCGCGCGCGGCCGGCGACCGCCCGGACGTGGTGCCCGATGGTGCCGTGAACTTCGCATTCCTTGGCCAGTTCGCCGAGACCCCGCGTGACACGATCTTCACCACCGAGTACTCGATGCGCACCGGTATGGAAGCTGTCTACACGTTGCTCGGCGTGGACCGCGGCGTGCCTGAAGTGTGGGGCAGTGTCTATGACGCGCGCAACCTGCTCAACGCCACCGTCAAATTGCGTGACGGTGCACCGGTCACCGATATGAAGCTCAACTTCATTGAAAAGGCCGTGGTCAAGAAGGTGCTCAAGAAACTCGACGGCACCGATATTGCCACCCTGCTACGCGAATACCACGTAATCTGACATCCATCCGGCTCCCCTCAAGGTGAGGGGAGCTGGCACGCGAAGCGTGACTGAGGGGAGTTGAACGTGGAATGAATTGTCGCGACACGCCAGTGAACATCTGATTTCGTTACGTGAGCCTATAAAAAGCCGGCGTATCCTGATGGTAACGGTGTGGTTCAAGTTGATTTCGACACGCCGATAGAACGCCGTCGTTGCAACGATTCTGGCGTGCCTTTTCATGCCCGATTTGCGTGTGTTCGTGTGTTCGTGTAAGTTATTCACCTGTTGCCGCTCAGCGCGGTGGGTTCCTTCCTCTGGTTGGTTTTCCGTCTTGCTGGTGTGGTGGTGGTTTGAGAACTCAAGAGCGTGTTTGTACTACTTCTTTATAGTCAAT
>ENA-OXVN01000106-OXVN01000106.1-human-gut-metagenome-genome-assembly--contig:-NODE-106-length-17928-cov-26.5075_pt1 | contig 17928 bp, 18 predicted proteins | sample MGYA00249251_ERZ652698 | MGnify/ENA primary metagenome ERZ652698 (study PRJEB26925, sample SAMN05826886) | human gut metagenome | biome: ENVO:2100002; feature: ENVO:00000062; material: ENVO:00002003...
GCCCGTCCACGGGCCCGTCTTCAGCCGTTTCGGCCGGTACGGCCGTCAGGACTCGCTCTCGTTGGACGGGAACCACATGCTGCGCCTGATCTCCCTGCTGATGCCGGACGGGCTGCGCCCCGGCAAACGGGCCATCTTCCTGACGCCCGTGCCGTTGCCGACCTCGATCTGGATGACCTGGCGTTCCTCTTCCGACAGGTGCGAACATGCTTTCCCCATAGGTGCAACATCCCTTCGGACTGGTTATCTGGACAATCTCCAATCTAACGGATGTTGCACTTTCATTTAGACAACGGGATCTATTAACGCCGCGCAACGAGCGTATTCCGTCGGCCCGCGCTTCGACCGCCACTTGACTTTCCGAGGGCGGATCTCCGCCGCTGCGGACATCTACTCCGCCTTCCGAGGGCACCTCAACGGGCGCGCCACGGGCATCGGCCCCTCATATTGCGCCATATTCCAACGGCGGGGTGCCCCCGCACGCCCCCACGCGCCGATGCGACTGCCCTCGGAAAGGCGAGTAAATGTCCGCAAAACGCCCCACCGGCCCTAGGAAGGATAGCACCGAATTTTGGCCCACCGGCCCTATCGGAACAGCGACACCCCGCGGCGGGCCATGCAGAACGCGTTGCCGAGCCACGTGTGCTTGGAATTCGGCCACACGGCGCCGAGCCTCGGCGCGTTCTGACTCATCCAGATGCTCGGCACGCGCCCGTCCGCGCTGCGCGAGCCGAGCAGGTTGAAACCGTTCTTTTCCAACAGCCATTCAGGGTGCTGGGTGGCGATGGCCAAGCCTTCTTCGAGGGTGAGCGGCAGACGCTCGTCGGAATCAATCAGCTTGCGGGCCACGTCGGGCTCGCGGTTGATGTAGCAGGTGCCGGTATGCGGATCGACCACCAGATAGAACGGGCCTTCGGGCGGCATGAATCCATCTTGCGGCAGGAAGCTGGCGATGTCTCGCGGAGGCATGGTGGTAAAGCCGGCCATGCGGTTGATGGAGGTTCGCGCAATCAGCGATTCGGGCGAGACTAGCTCGCGCGTAGGCACCAGTAGGATGTTCGAGCCGAGATCGGAATGCTCGAGCGCGCCGATGAGCGGCTCGGCAAGCGCGCGGAATGCGGCGGCACTCATATCCGCCACGTCCGGGTAGCCGAGGGCCACGATACGATCGAGTTGCTTTTGCGCCTCTACTGATGCGATAGACATGGCTACCAGTGTAGAACACTGCCGTCTCTTCGCTAGTCACTTTGCCAGTTATGGAGAGGATATCGGGCTGCACGGCGCGGGGTACGCCATGGGGTGCGCCGCCGAGCCACCATATGGGAAGACGGCCACTGTTGTTCTGCATGTTTCGTACAATTACCGTGTGTTTGCGGCCATTGCAAGACGGTCGCTTGAACGTATCAGCCCATCGAAACCCGAAGGTCATAGAGGTCATCATGCCCGAAAAGATAAAGGTCGGCATCCTTGGTGCCACCGGTATGGTCGGTCAGCGTTTCATCACGCTGCTTGAGAATCACCCGTGGTTCGAGGTGGTCACCCTTGCCGCTTCCGCGCACAGCGCCGGCAAGACGTATGCCGAGGCGGTCGGAGACCGTTGGAAGATGGAAACCCCGATGCCTGAATACGCCAAGCACATGGTGGTTGCGGACGGCGACGACGCCGAGTCCGTGGCCGCGAACGTGGACTTCATGTTCTCCGCGGTAAACATGCCGAAGGACCAGATTCGCGCCATCGAAGAGCGTTATGCCAAGACCGAGACCCCGGTGGTCTCCAACAACAGCGCCCACCGCTGGACCCCGGACGTGCCGATGGTGGTGCCGGAGATCAACCCGGAGCACTTCGAGGTGATCGAGCACCAGCGCAAGCGCCTGGGCACTACTCGTGGTTTCATCGCCGTCAAGCCGAACTGCTCGATTCAGGCCTACACGCCGGCACTGGCCGCGTGGAAGGAATTTGAACCGCGTGAGGTGGTTGTGAGCACCTATCAGGCGATTTCCGGCGCAGGCAAGACCTTCAAGGATTGGCCTGAGATGGTGGGCAACATCATCCCGTTCATCTCCGGTGAAGAAGCGAAGTCCGAGAAGGAACCGCTCAAGGTGTTCGGTCATGTGGACGCCGAGAAGGGCGAGATCGTGCCGTTCGACGGCGACCTCAAGATCACTTCCCAGTGCATCCGCGTGCCCGTGCTCAACGGCCACACCGCCACCGTGTTCCTGAACTTCGGCAAGAAGGCCACCAAGGAAGAGCTTATCGACCGTCTGGTGAACTATACGTCCAAGGCTTCCGAGCTGGAGCTGCCACACGCACCAAAGCACTTCATCCAGTACCTCACCGAGGATGACCGCCCGCAGGTCAAGCTCGATGTGGATTACGAGGGTGGCATGGGCGTCTCCATCGGCCGTCTGCGCGAGGACTCCATCTTTGACTGGAAGTTCGTGGGTCTGGCCCACAACACTCTGCGCGGTGCAGCCGGCGGTGCCCTTGAATGTGCCGAAATGCTTAAGGCTCTCGGCTACATCACCAAGAAGTAGTTGAAACTCGTTAAAATCGCGAAAGCCCTCCGTGAGGAGGGTTTTCGTCGTATATACCGCAAAAAACGCGGCTCAGTGGCTCAGCGGCCAGTACCGCCGTACACCACGGCTTCGATCTGATCGGCATCGAGACCGTATGCGGTGTGCAGCGCCTTGACGGCATCGTTGAGCTGATCGAGCGGCACGAGTGCGGCGATGCGAATCTCGGAAGTGGAAATCATCAGCACGTTGATGCCCTCATCGCTCAGGGCCTGGAAGAACTTGGCAGCCAGACCGGCGTGGGTCTTCATGCCAACACCCACCACGGCTACCTTGCCGACGTTGGTGTTCACATCAAAGGAGTGGTAACCCAGCACTTCCTGCTTGTCGAGCAGCGTGTTCTGCACCTGCTTGACGGCCGATTCGGGCACGGTGAAGGAGATGTCCGCAGTGCCAACGGATGCGCCGGCCTGCACGATCATGTCCACGTTCACGCCGGCGGTGGCCAGCTCGGTGAACACCTTGGCGGCCATACCCGGCTCGTTCGGCACGCCACGCACGGTGGCCAGCGCCTCGGAACGGTCGTGGGCAATGCCGGAAATCACCGGCGCCTCGGGGCCTAGGTCAGGGAACAGGTCGCCCATGGATTTCGCTTCTTCTTCAGTCATGTCTTGCCTTGTCTTGGTTGAAATTACTTACGATTATTGTTCGCTGTAGCCGCGCTCAGTCGAGGTTCGGCAGCGTGCGCGGGTCAATGCCGTCAGGCACAACCAGCGTGCCGGGGCGACGGGAGAACGAAGAGCGCACGTGCAACGGCATGTTGAAACGCTGAGCGTACTCTACGCAGCGCAGTGCCAGCACCTTGGAGCCGCAGGAGGCCATCTCCAGAATCGACTCATAATCGATGGACGGAATGCGGCGGGCAGAAGGCACGATGCGCGGATCAGCGGTAAAGATGCCGTCCACGTCGGTGTAAATCTCGCAGATGTCGGCACCAAGGGCCACAGCGAGTGCCACGGCGGACGTGTCCGAACCACCGCGACCGAGCGTGGTGGCGTCACCCTTGGCGTTGATGCCCTGGAAGCCGGCAACGATGGCGATGTCCCCCAATGAGAGCGCGTTCTTCACGCGGTCCGGTCTCACGGCCTTGATGTGGGCCGCGCCGTAACGGGCGTCGGTGAAGAAGCCGGCCTGCTGACCGGTGAAGGAGTGGGCGCGGCTGCCTTCGGCGTGAATGGCCACGGCCAGCAGGCTCATGGAAATTCGCTCGCCTGCGGTCATCAGCATGTCCATCTCGCGCTCGGGCGGGTTGGAGTCGATGCTCAGCGCCTGATCGATAAGGTCATCGGTGGTGTCGCCCATGGCGGAGACCACCACGGCCACCTTGTTGCCCTTCTTTTCCGTCTCAACAACGCGCTTGGCCACACGTTTGATCGATTCGGTATCGGCGACCGACGAGCCGCCGTACTTCTGCACGATGAGAGCCACTGCTGTCCTTTGTTCTTCTCTTGGGAGTATTTGCCGATTATTCTACGCAAACGCAACGATTATAAAAGTTGCCGCGTTCGCGAAGCGAACCATCGCCGGCATATGGACACCGTAATAGCCTTGGCGATTATGCTCCCGCGCGCTTCCGCCGTACACCGCCCGCACACCCGATGTTCGGTGGCACCGCATAGCCACCGCTAAACCGCTGTGCCACTGAACCGATATGCCGCCCTGTCGCACCACGACGGTGAACCCGCAACCTGCAAACATTCAGGATTCCGCCGAGTGTTCTTTGAGGCTACTCCCCCGCCGCTCGGACGATGAGATTCTGTCTTTGACCGGGGCCATGCAAAACAATAAGCCGACGCTTGCCGGAATGATGACGCTCGGCGATTACCCGCAACGCATCTACCCCAACCTTTGCATTACCGCTATTGCAGTCAATGGCACTGTTTTGCAGCCCGATGACGGTGGAGAACGCTTCATCGACAACAAGCGGTACGAGGGCACTATCGCGGAGATGCTCGAAGGCGCGCTGGGGTTCGTTGCCCGCAACGGGAAAACGAGAGTCGTGATTCGCGACGGAAAACGCACCGACATCCCCGAATATCCGGAAACCGCGGTACGAGAAATAATCACTAATGCTCTCATGCACCGCGATTATGGCCCATACTGCAACGGCACGCCCATCCGACTTGTTATGTTTTCGGATCGGCTGGAATGTTGGAATCCGGGCGGCGTATACGGCGGCCAAAGCATCAACGATTTGGGCTATGCCAACATGCCGACGCGAAATCCCACGTTAGTTTCAATTTTGGAAATTGAGAAAATCGCGGAAAATCGCCACTCGGGGATCCCCGTTATTCGGGATGAGGCTAGGACACACGGAGTCCGGCAGCCGGAATTTATCGACCAGAGAGGTTCATTCCTCGTACGGTTCTTCAACAGCAGCGCGGAAACGAATGCTAGCGACCATGACGCCACGCCCGGCCAAGACAAGAACAGCCCGCGCCCGGCCGACGTCGAAAATACTATTCTTGCGTATTGCGCCAAACCGCGATTGGCGCAGGAAATCGCAAATCATGTAGGCCGAAGCCTGCAATATACGCGACGAGAGTACATTCGGCCGATGGTCGAGGCCGGGAAACTGTCATTGACGCTCCCGGACAAGCCCAAGAGCAAGTACCAGCGGTATCGTCTGACCAATGCTGCATAGAATTCCATTTTTTTGTAGGGCGAAGTCACGAAAGTGATTGCGCCCATTTTTGATTCCGATTCTGAACCCATCAATTTTGCGCATTGAATGTACAAAAATTAGTGCATTGAATGTACAAAAACTACATTCAACACCGTTGCCGTCCAATCCTCAGCGAGAAACTCCCTAAGATCGGGGAAGCTGGAACCACATTGTCCGAAAACATGGTGGTGGACGCACTTAATCCGGTATGCTCCCGTCTACGCCGTCGCCCGGCACCGAGGCCGGGCGACGCAGCGAGAAAGGACATACCATGCCTGACCAACATCCCATTCACTCGGAAGGGCCACCGCAAGAAGACGACACCTCAGGCGCCTCGCCCAAGCCGATGCTGTCAACCGAGGGGCAGATAGCGCATCTCAAGGCCAGGGGCGTCGCGTTCGAACTATGCGACGAGCAGGAGGCACTGGAGTACCTGCGCGCGAACACGTACTATTACAAGCTCGCCGCCTACCGCGTGCTGTTCCCCAAAAAGGTCGGCGGGGCCCATGACGGGGAGTTGCGCAATCAGGTTCTCCAGAGTACCTTGTACCGCGAAAATTGTTATGTGATTGATGGCGTACACTCGATGGCATGCGTGACAGCAAGACTCGGGGCAGCCAACAGGCAAACACGCATGCGCACACCCTGGCAGCAGGCATAGGGAGAGGGAACACAGAAAATGGCTTTTCTGCATAGACGCCCGAAGAGCAAGCATGCCCGTTCCCGCGCTAATGCACCCGCCGACGCATCCGCTGCAGCAATAGCCGACGCAGCAGTCGATACAACAACAAACGATTCAGCAGCAGCCGATGCGACAGCAGCCAGCAACACTTTCACCCAAGATCCGTTCAACGAGGTCGTCGACGTCTCCGATCTGGCAGCCGAACGCCGCCGCCTCCAGCGCAATCTGCTGGCGATGCGCATCATCACCATCCTTCTGCTCATCGCCGCCATCGGCGTGGCCTGTTTCCCGCTGGCTCTGCAATTCCAATCCAGTCAGGAACTGGCCGCCACTGCTGCTACCAGCGCCAAGCAAGTGGCCGGATGGCCCTACCCGCAGGCAGAGGACAAGCTGAAAGCCGCACGCGCCTACAACAAGAAGCTTGCCGATTCCGGTCAGCCCGTACTGGGTGAGGCGGTCGATCCGTTCTCGGCCGCGCAGGGTGGGTCACGCGCCAGCGGCGAGGACTCAGCCTCCAAGAAAGACAAGGAATACCAATCGCTACTGGATGCCGGCAACGGTGTGATGGGCACCATCAAAGTCCCCAAGCAATCCATCAACCTGCCGATTTACCACGGCACCTCCGAGGAGGCACTTGCCTCTGGTGCCGGGCATCTCTACGGCACATCGCTTCCCGTGGGCGGCAAGTCCACTCATTCGGTAATCACCGGACACCGCGGTCTGGTGGAGGCCATGATGTTCACCCGCCTGGACGAGGTGAAGAAGGGCGACTTCTTCTATATCGAAGTCATGGGCGAGACCTTGGGATACAAGGTGGATAACATCTCAGTGATTCTGCCGGACGACACCTCAAAATTGCGCATCGCGCCGGGCGAGGACCGCGTCACGCTGATGACCTGTACGCCGTACGGTGTGAACACGCACCGACTGTTGATCTCCGGGCACCGCGTCTCGATTCCTGTGCCTGCCCCCGAACCCCGCGACGTGCACGACGGGCGAACCATTGGCATCGCGGTCGGTGTCGGCATACTGCTGGCCGGACTGTTCATCATCTGGCTACTGCGGCGGCACAAGCCCGCACGCATCATGCATCACGCCGCTTTCTGGCCCTGGCATCGCCACGACGGAGAAAGCGCCAACGATACGTTGGGAGTGCTTGCCGAGCCAGTCAAGAAGCCAGTAGGCGAGTTGCCACCATCCGTATAATCATCCGGCATACATGTCGTCCACAGACACAAACGACATACGTTCATCCTCGCGGTATCGATTTCGGATAGATTCACCTACCTCATTTTTTGAAAACAGCACAAACCGAGCTGTCTCCGGCAAGTAACCACGGATTAATCCGGCCCTCCCACGCAGCCGCTCAACGGCTTCCGTCTCATTAAATGAGTTACGCCACTTGCACTCGCCTATCAATATCTGCTTACTCAGAGAATCAGCCGCAATCACATCAATATCGGTCTGTTCCCGCGCAATCGGATCATTACACCACCATTTGCTAAAAGGTTGTCGAACATCAGTCGAAGTACGTTATCTTCGAATCCATCGGATTTATTGATACGCGCAAGATAGTACGGAGTACCGCCAAAAGTCGCGTAATAACGAACCAAATCCTGCGACTTCGTGTTAGGAAGAAATTTCGCTGCGTCAGCGTAATAGAACGGCACAACCTGATTTGGGCAGTGCGTCGGCCATACAATGGGCTTTTACGGCCAAGCACCTCGCTCTCCATGAACCCTTCATTACTGCCGGCCAAAATAATCGTCATATTAGTCGCAAGCAACCCATGATCAACGGCAATCTGCAGAGCGGACGGCAACGACGGTTCGGCAATTGCCGCATATAGAAATTAAGAAAAAATACGATACACTTAAGGAGAGAGACGCCGCTTAAGCTTCGCGGCGGCCGGCTAGGGCTCGGCCGAGGGTGATTTCGTCGGCGTATTCGAGGTCGGAGCCGACCGGCAGACCGCTGGCAAGACGCGTAATCTTGACGCCTACCGGACGCAGCAACTGAGTCAGGTAACTGGTGGTGGCTTCGCCTTCGATGTTCGGGTCAAGCGCCATGATCACCTCTTTGACCTCATCGCCTTCCAAACGCTTGAGCAGGCCGGGGATGCGCAAATCCGCAGGGCCAACGTTGGCCATCGGGTTGATGGCGCCGCCGAGCACATGGTAGAGGCCGCGGTATTCGCGGGTGCGCTCGATGCTCATCACGTCCTTAGGCTCCTCGACCACGCAGATCACGCTGCGGTCGCGGCGCGGGTCCGCGCACACCGGGCAAGGGCTCGTCTCGCACACGTTGCCACAAATCTCACAGAACCGAACCTTGGCCTTGACCTCTTCGATGGCCTCGGCCAGCTCGCGGGCCTCATCTTCGGGGGCGGACAGCATGTAGAAAGCAATGCGCTGAGCTCCTTTGGGACCGATTCCGGGCAGGTGCCCGAATGCGTCAATCAACCGCTGGATGGCGCCGTCATAGGCCAATGCCATGTGTGCTCCTCATGTTGTTTTTCGTTTCGTATGGTGTGCTGCGATCAGTCATCCGTATGCTTCTTGGCGGGCTGGATGTTCTTCGGGTTCTTTGGGTCATCGGCCGCAAACTCCTCAACCTTCTTGACCTCGAACAGCTTCTTGAGATCATCCATCTTCATGGCCGTGGCATCGCCAAGCGACTGGTCGCTCATCGAATACTCATCGTCCTCGGCCGCAACCTGCGGCTGAGGGCTCGGTGGCACTGGCTGGCTCCACGGGTCAGCAGCGCCCGAGTTCTGGCTTTGCGGCATACCCTGACTCTGCGATGGGGTCTGCCGCTGAGCCTGACCCTGCGGTTGATTCCACGGATCCGGTTCCGATTGCGGAGGAGCTGGTTGATTCCATGGATCCGGCGCAGCTTGCGGCGCAGACGCAGCAGGCTGGTTCCACGGGCCACCCATCGGTTCGGCAGGCGGAGGCACCGGCTGGTTCCACGGGTCAGCGGATGCCGTTGAGGCAGCAGAATCCGCAGCCGGGGCACCCACGTTCGAGGAAGTAGACGCGGCGGATTGCTCAGCTTGGCCGGCCTGGGTATTGGCGGTCGCATCTTGTGCGTGTGCGACAGGCGCTGGCGGCGTTGCCCATGGGTCCACGTCATCGCTCATGTCCGGCACGGCGACATGCTTCTTGTGGTGCTCTTCAGGCGCCTGTGCAGATGCAGGGTCTGGATTGCTCGGAGCAAAACCATCAACAGACGGCTCACCTGCAGACGCAGATGGCTCGCCCACAGCCTCAGACGATGCGGCAGGTTTGGCCCATGGATCGCCATCATCCAAATCGGGCTTGTTCGAAGTGCCTCCCGGCGTTACGCCAGAGGCTCGGTGGCTGCCATCCGCATCTTCGGCGTTCCCCTCAGCAACCGGCTTCTGAGCTTTTGGCTCACTGCCGGAATGCATGCCCAGGCCAGCTCCCAGACTCGAAGCGGCCAGACCCGCCTTGGCCATCGCAATCTGCTGCTTGACCTTGGCCAACTGTTCGGGGCTCAGGCGCTTGACGGATTCCACTCGCTCACCGTTGGCCGCAACGGCCGCAGGAGCGATAACCGCATCGGCACCGAATTCCTGGCGTACGGCATCCATCACCACGATTGCGGCCTTTTTGCCGCTGTTATCCACCGCGAGCGCAAACGCATGCTGGCTGAGCGGCTTGTCGAAGGTCATGGACAGGCAGGGCAATCCCTTACGGTTGGGGCCGAATGCCACCGTCGGCACCTTGTCTTTGGTGACGTATTCGCGGATGGCCTGCGGCAATGCGGCAACGGCTGCATTCCACTTTTCATCAGTGGATCGGGAGTCGGAGCTTGGAGCCGCAGCATTCGTAGCAGGAGATGAAGGCGCAGCAGGGGCGGCGGCTGCGGGCGCGGTCTGCGTCTGTGCTTGATTTCGTGCAGCGCCGGCGAATCCACCGTGTGAGGCCCCGACGAAACCGCCGCGAGATGCGCCGGCAAAGCCACCTGCTGCACCTCCCGTAGCGGGAGCGGCAGAGGCTACGGCTCCTGTGGCTGGCGCGGGAGCTCCCAATGCGGGAGCGGCAGCGGGTGCAACGAACCCGTTTTCGCTGCCGGCCAGCAGTCGGGCCGCCAGCAATTCGAGTCGCATACGCGGGGAGATGGCACCGGTCATGGCACCCAGCGTGGTGTTGATGATATCCGCAATGGCGGTGAGCGCGCTCAGTCCAAGGGCCTTGGCCTGGCGGTGCAGGTCGTCCATGTCCTCGGCCTCGGCCGTGTCTGACAGCACGGATTCCGCGCGGTCGCCCGCCAAAGTCAGCACCAGCAGGTCACGCACGCGGGCCAGTAGATCCTCCACGAATCGTCGTGGGTCGAACCCGCCGACCACGACCTTCTGAATCACGCCGTACAGGGCCTCGCCGTTATGATCGATGACCGCATCGATGGCCTCACCGATCAACGCTTCAGGAGTGAAACCAAGCAGAGCCACGGCGGCATCATGGGTGATGACGCCCTCGACGGAACCGACCATGAGCTGGTCCAACACGGACAGGGTGTCTCGCATGGAGCCGCCGCCGGCACGCATCGCGAGTTTCAGCACGCCGGGCTCAGGCTTGATGCTCTCTTTCTCGCAGATCGTTTCCAGATAGGGGCCCATGACCTCCTGCGGCACCAGACGGAACGGGTAATGATGGGTACGCGAGCGGATGGTGCCAATCACCTTGTCCGGTTCGGTGGTGGCGAAGATGAACATCACATGCTCGGGCGGTTCCTCAACGATCTTGAGCAGCGCGTTGAAGCCCTGCTGCGTGACCATGTGAGCCTCGTCGAGGATGAAAATCTTGTAGCGGTCGCGGGCGGGGGCGAACCCGGCGCGTTCGCGCAATTCACGGGCATCGTCCACACCGTTGTGTGAGGCGGCATCGATTTCGACCACATCGATGGATCCCGGGCCTCCGGTGGCCAGATCCTTGCAGCTTTCACACTCGCCGCACGGATGCGAGGTTGGGCCCTTGGCGCAGTTGACGCAACGGGCCAGGATACGCGCGGAACTGGTCTTGCCGCAGCCTCGCGGGCCGGAGAACAAATAGGCATGCGTGAGCCTGCCCTCGTCAAGGGCTCGCATCAGAGGAACCGTGACCTGGTCCTGGCCGATCACACCTTCAAAGGTGTCCGGACGATAGCGACGATATAGTGCAAGTGCCATAGCTACTAACCTACCTTGCCCCTCACTCAATTTTTCGTAAATAACAGAGATCGTTTCGGTATATACCGTTCCGAGCAGTTCATTGCTTCGTCGATATATTGGCGATCTCATGGGCGCCATGCACCACACGGTTTCGGAATTGACGTTATTTTGTTCGGTATTTCCTCGTACTCCCGTTTGTTTAACATAGTGTCAACATCAGTTACATTCAGGAGGCACCCATGAGCCAGATTCTCAAGGACAAGCGCGCCAGCCGCGGAGACACTCGCCGCGAGTCCATTGTGCGCGCCGCACGCGAAATCTGCTTGGAAAAGGGCTTCTCCAAGATCACCGTCTCCGACATCGCCAGCAAGGTCGGCATGGCGCGATCGCTGTTCTACCACTACTTCAACGACAAGGACGCCGTGGCCGACGCCGTGCTGGATGATGTGATCGATGAGATCCTCACCAAGCTCGAGGAATGGAACCAGGCCCGCGAAATCGGCAACGTGAACAAGGCGCTTGACGAAATCGTTCTCGTACTGCGTTCGCTCATTGCCGACGAAAGCCCGTTCTCGAACCGGATGATCCAGGACGGCAACGCCGAACTGTACATCAAATTCATCGACCAGGCCGCCGACCGCATCGCAGACTACATCGCCCAGACCACAGTGCGCGACTTCGAGCAGATGCATGGGCTGCCAATCACCAACGTCCACGAGACGTTCTTCACGCTCAACGTGGGACTGATCTCCCTGATCCGCTCACACCCCGGTGTCAGCGATCGCACCATCAAGGAAGTCATTGCACAGACGCTACACATCGAAAGCTACATCGCATAACCGCTGCCAGCGGCAGACCTCCCCTCAGTCAGCTTCGCCGACAGCTCCGCTCGGAGAGGGGAGCCAAAGCATTTTCGTCTAGTTAAAGCGTCCGGTCACGGGATCACGGCCATCGCGGGTGATGGCATCGAGCACCTGCTGCCTGGAATCGACCTCACGTGCCGCCACGGCCGGCGGCACCAGCACGCGCAGCGCGCAATTCTCCGCCACCACACGAACCGGCAAATGCCCGATGTATTCACCATCAGCCATCAGCACCGGAGGCTCATCGCCTTCGTTTGCGCGAGTGACCTCGATTTCTCGAATCCGCTCCCACCCAAATACGTCGGAGGCAAGCAGCTTGCCGTTATACGCATTCGCAAGAGCCACTGCGCACTCCCGCACGTTCGGCACATGATCCATCCACACCAAATCCAGCAATCCGTCGGAGAAACAGGAGTATGGCGACACCTCGATACCACCACCGATATGCCGTGAATTCGCGACTGTCAACAGCGGGGTGATGATGTCCCTCTCGTCCACGGAACCATCGGCCAACGTGGCCTTGATGTGGTATCCGTAACGCTTCATATGCGTCAGCTCCACCAGTACCGCCGAGAAATAGCGCATGGTGCCGGTCGGCAGACGCGAATGGTTCGCACGGTCATTGATGCTCGCATCAAGACCGCAGGAGAGCATGCCGGCATAGTAGCGATCGATCGGATACTCAGCGGACCTGTCGCCCTCGCACTCGTATTCCTCCCCGGTGGACGTATCTACCGCATAACCACCTTCCAAGGAAGTCACACGGCCCATGTCCACATCGATATGCGAACCGCGCACGATGGCGCCCACGATGCCTTCCACCGCGGTTTCAATACGGTTCACCGGCAGCTTGAGCCCGCGAGCGAAATCGTTGCCCGACCCCATGGCCACAATACCCAAAGGCTTGCCGCTGCACCCAACCGCATTGGCGCCAAGCGCTATCATGCCGTCGCCACCGACCACCACCAAGTAGTCATACTCATGCGACCGTTCACGAGCCTGATGCAATGAATCCTCGAAACTCGTACCGGTAATGTCGATGACTTCAAAATTATGGGAGCGACCTGCCTCTTCCAGCAGATTCAGCACCTGCGCATCCACCTTGGCACCGCGTCCTTTATCGGAGGTGGGGTTTCCCACCATTGCCACGATGCTGCGGCGCTCGTTGTGTTCACTCTCGCTCATGCTTTTACCTTAGCCAAGGATGGCGAAAGTCCGCTAGAATGCGGCCCTGTTTTATGCTGTGTGGTTACTCACTAGCACCTCCCTTATCGCATTCCGCCGGTCCGGCAAGAGCCGTTCGCTGCACGCGCGGCGTCAATGGGACTGCAGTATCCACTGCCACGGTGACCTGCACATCATCCGACTGCACCATGCAATCGGGCAATGCGACGCTATTGGATACGGCCAGCTGACCTGCGAACGCGCATGGATCGTCCGCCCACCCATGCCATGCGGCATAGGCGGCATCGAAAGCGATGAGGTCAGCTAGGGAACGTGCCCGGTTTTGGCAAACCACTAGATTGCCAATGCACGCCGTTGCCGAAAGAGCCACCCCAACCAGCATGACCAGCATGACACCGGCCATTGTGCCTGACCCTTCTTCAAGACGTGACATACGTGGCATACATGCCGCCATCGCCGTCCCCCCTCCCGACCGACCGTGTGTGTTATTGCCGCGCAGCCACAGCTTCACCATGCACCCGAGTAGGAGTCACATTCAAAGGCCCTGGCAAAACGGGGCATTCGACCGCCACTCGCACCAAGCTGCCTTCCTGATGCACAGTCACATCCACTCGGCTTCCCACAATATTCACGGCAGCCTGTTGTGCTGCGGATTCATCATCAGAAACCACCAATTCACGCGCGGATGCCGTTGCGGCACTTTGGCAATCCATGGATACCGCAACCACTCGGGTAAGCGTCAGCAACACCCCCGTTATTGCAATGACGCTGGGCAGCACTACCGCGAACTCGGCCGTGGCCGCACCCTCATTGTGCACAGGCGGCAAACGGGCGAGCCATCTGCTGAGACCTTTTCTCATGTTCATTGCCCTCCCGAGTCGCTCACCCGACGTTCAACGCCTTTTTGATCAGATTTGTCAGCAACGTCTTAATGGCATCCGACTTCAGAATGGTGACCAAAAGCGCCGCGAACCCGGTGGCGGCAATCAGCACCACCGCGTACTCGGCTGTGGCCGCTCCTTCTTCCGGCTCAGCCATAAGCGTGCGCATCCGTGCATCCATGAGGCATAGTCGTTCTTTGGCACGGGCATTGAGCTCGGCGATTTTGGCTTTGCTGTGGGCAAATATGCCCGCTTGACCATCAACGATGATGGGAATGTGCGTGTCCATCGGTATTCCTTTCCCCACGGGAAGGCCCACATCAATCGTGCGCTCTCCTGACTCCGTGCGATAGCGTTTGGCCCTCGCGCCGAACACTGTGACGCGAGGTGAGTTCCACTGTGAAGCAATCCGGCGTGCGGCGCATCAGCGAACAGCACATGTGGTTCTAGCTTGCCAAGTTATCCACACCGCGGCGTGTCATCCACAACAAAAGTGGATAACCACCAGCCATGCGTCATGACACAACGCAAGATGATGGCACAACGCAAGACGAGACAACCAAAACAGGCCAGAAGAAACCTACATCAGGAAAGAAGCAATTGCTGGAAGTACTCCGACAATGACAAACGCCGGCAAAAAGCACAAGCCAGTCGGCATCAGCAAACGCACGGACAAACGGGCAGCGGCACGTTCTATACGCGCTCGCTCATCCTTATCAAGCTGTTCGACAGCAGCATCGATAAGCACTCCGGGAGAATCCCCTTGCAACCAAGCCGGTTCCAAAGACTCGCGGATCATGCCCAGTACGATGTCACCAGCACCGCCATCCGTATCGCCACGCTGCCCTGACCGGCCTCGCCGTTTTGTGCCACCCAAACGAGCGGAATGGTTCATCCCCGCCGAAGCATCCGTCCCGGCTAAGGCGGCACACCATGCGTCCGACCATGAGACGCCGCGCAATAATGATTCGCCCACGCGGCTTAAGCATTGACCGTATGCGCCTCCAACAGCGCGGCCCACAACATCAAGGGCCCGCGGAACCGAGGCTCCTTGCCGCAGAGACACTTGCACCATCCGCAGCACCAGCATGGTCCATGCCGCATCGGCAACCACAACAGGCTCGTCATGATTCGCCCATTGCCCAATGTCAGGCAGACGACTGGCTGCACGCGGCTTCACCATGCTCAGCCAGCATGCGAACGCCGCGCACCCCGATGCAATGCATGTTCCAATCATCTTCGTCTCACCCCGATAGCTGTCAGCCGTCTCGCATCAGGGCGCGCATCCAAACCAGACCGACCACATAGCAGCATCCGCCCGACACCAAACACACTAGGCCGCGTTGAGAACCGAACAAGAATAGCAAGGGGTGAGCTCCCATCAATTCCCCCAACACAACCGCGATTGCCGGCAACGCGCTGAGCAAACCAACCGTGGCTTGAGGCATGGCGAAGGCCTGCGCCCTCATGTTCTGCATCAATCTCATATGCGAGTAGACATCCAATACCGCCTCCAAGCAGGGCACGGCACGACAGCCCAATTCCTCGCTGACTGTCGCTGCCGCAGCAGCGCCCATGGCGGCACGCACGGACTGCGCGCGTGATTCGTCCGGCAATCGTCGCCGCTCAAACAAGTCGGTCAGGCGTTGTGGGGTCAGCCTGCGCACGGCAAAACGTCCTCCGAATTGCTCCTCGAACGCTTCCACCAGCGTTCCTCCACCTGCCATGCGAGCGATGGCGGAGGCCAATACCTGAGCGATTCCGCTCCTCGGCAATGCTGCTGTCGTTCTACGCCCAGCACCACCTCCGACGTTCGAGTCCCACCCATTCCGGCTCACGAAACCTCCACCAGCACCTCGATTGAACCTTCCAGAAAGACTCCGCACATCACGCAGACGATCAACAATCCCAGATTGGCGACTAGGCCATATCAGCACAGCGACCATCGTCAGCATCACACACCAGAGCAATATCCCACCCCCTAGCTACAGCCCCACAATGCCGCGAAATCACGCCACTGAGGTGAATATCGAGGCTCGGCCGAACCGTCCCAAGCCACCAGTGGAACGCCTTGCAATTCACCATACGAGGCGTGCAAAGTGCCGATTTGTGCAATATGCCTACGGCCGTCCACTCGTTCAAGATGCAGCACCGTATCGAAGGCGCCTTCGGCAAGCATGGCCAATGCACGAGGAGCCACCCCGGCCAGTAATCCCAGTGCGATCAAACGCTGCGGCACTTGCGCCACGCTGTTCGCATGCAAGGTGGTCATGCCGCCCCGGTGGCCGGAATTGAACGCCCTCAGCAGATCCACAATCTCCTCGCCACGGCATTCCCCCAACACCACCCGGTCGGGGCGCATGCGCAGCGTGGCTTTCACCAAATCGGGAAGGCCCACCGCACCTTCGCCTTCAACGTTCGCTTCCCTCGCCGCCATGGAAACATGATTCCCATGGCCAAAATCGCCAAGCTCCCGCACCTCTTCCACGGTGACGATACGGTCATTCGCATCACACTGCGCAAGCAACGCCTTTGCCAGGGTGGTCTTGCCCACGCCGGTACCGCCAGTAATCAGCACGGCGGCTCTCTTGCTCACCAGCCCGCTTAGTACCGAAATCCAGCCGGCAGGAAACATGCCCAACTGGGCAAGCCGCTGCAACGATGCCACCTCGCTGCCGGGGAATCGTATGGAAATCGACGCCCCTTGCGGCACTAACGGCGCTATCACCGCATGGACACGCACACCATGCATATTGGAAGCATCGGCAATAGGGCACGCATCATCCAGGCGGCGCCCCAATTGCGCGCATAACTGCACCGCATAATCACGCACCACTTGCGGTGATCGGAATGGCACTTGCAAGATATGCTCCCGCATACCGCTGCCACGATCCGCCCAGACGCGGCCCTCACAAGTCACCGCAATATCAGTGACTCGATCATCTGAAGCAAGCTCATCCAATAACCCGAAAAACATGCCTGCGCGATGCAATGCCGTCATGATATCCCCACTTCAATCAGGCAGCCCGAGCACCAGCGCGAATATCCCGCTCCACCGCATCGGCGAGCGCCTCGGTGGCCTTACGACTTCCCTTGGGCACGGATCGGATGCCTAATCCCTCAAGCACATCACCGCACAAGCTGGAAGTCAGACGGATGGGACCCACCACTGCAGCGCTCAGATAATCTTCGGCTTCGGCAACATCCACGCTCCCGCGACCTCGCGGCGTACCTCTCGGTTCGATGCCGACAATATGGGGAATCCCGCATTCCCATGCGGACAATCTGAGCCGATGGGCTTTGGCCCGAGCCAAACCGATTACCGAAAGTTCCGCGGCCATCACCTGCACTCCATGGCGCAAGTCACTCACTGTTTCAATCAGGCCTCCTTGGCCGGCATCTACGATGACAATATCGTGCGTTTCGGCAAGTGCCCGAATCACGGCCTGTACTTCCCACCATTCAGGCTGCCGCGTGCTCCAGGGATCGCACGGCAGCACACGAATACCCTCCCAGTCAATGAGCTCATGACGCAGTGCCGCTCCTTCAATACGGCCCAACGGAGCGTCTATCTGACTGAAACGCAGACCCGGCTCACGCTCGAGGCCTAGCAGCAGATCCAAGCATCCCGCCACGAAATCGGCATCGACCAACACGCAGCTTTGCCCACGCTCCGTGAGCGTCAGCGCAAGCATAGAGGCCATGACGCTGAGCCCCACGCCACCGTGACCCGAAGTCACGGTCACAATATTGTGCAATGCCACGTTCGTGGAGAACGATTCTTCCGGAGTCCTGTTCGACCGTTTTCTCTCATACGCAGCCATTGGTTGCGGAGGAGGGGTGTAGTAGCGCGGCGGCGGGGAGGGCCCGACCCCAGCGGACTGGGGCTGTCTCTTATACACA
>ENA-OXVN01000116-OXVN01000116.1-human-gut-metagenome-genome-assembly--contig:-NODE-116-length-17110-cov-54.0608_pt1 | contig 17110 bp, 19 predicted proteins | sample MGYA00249251_ERZ652698 | MGnify/ENA primary metagenome ERZ652698 (study PRJEB26925, sample SAMN05826886) | human gut metagenome | biome: ENVO:2100002; feature: ENVO:00000062; material: ENVO:00002003...
GACTGAACATACGAGAAACCTTTCGCTCAGTCTCCAAGAAAACGTCCGCAGCCCCTTATCGCAAAAATCAACAATTTTTGTCCTATAACCCGAATATGTTTATGTTAGAATTCTAGAGTCATCAATGTCAATGATGCTGGTGACGTTTAACTAGTTGTTTTTCCACAGAAAGGCGCCAGAATGTCCAACGACGCAATACTCGAAGACGAGGTTCTCGAAACCATCTTCGCGAACAAAGATGATTTTACGACCCTAGTGGATGATTCGCAAGAATCAACGATCGACACGACAATGTTGCCAGTCGCAACGTCGCTTCCTTGCATGACCGTGACCGGGGCGATTGGGTGTTAACAGCTCCACTCCGAGGGTGGGTTGAAGAAGTCGTTCTTCAACCCACCCTCACCTAGGGAGAACGAAATATCAATGTTTATCAAAAGTGTCAGAACTCTGGAACAGCTCCCAAGGCTCCATAGAGAACTAGATAACGCTGTTGCTGCAGCGAATATCCTTCACAATACAGTCCCTACGCCCTCGCTTGATGAGATTTCGATGTCGCTATCCTTCCCCAACATTGGAAAGCGTGACGAGTTCCTCGATAAGGTAATTACAGAGAGTGCTGTCAGCTTAGATAAAACACTAATCCGCATTTCTGGACTGATTGGACAGTTACATAGACACAAATCACCTATTGCGGCTTCGCCAGAAAGAATGCCTGCTATCCCCCTTTCCCTAGACCATCTAGATACCATTGGGGTTGAAGTAGGAAAATATGTATGTGAGAGCTCCTCAGATAGTTACACACTGCCGACAGAAGGTAACTGCTTTATTCACGGCGACCTAACCCTCGATAATATTCACCTAAACCCTGTAACGAAGGAAGTTTCAATCGTAGACTGGGAGCTCAGTGGAAATGGTTTCCCTGAAGATGACATATCATCACTCATATCCTCGCTCATAAGTCTTACACTGCTTAGAATCTCTACCTCTGGAATATCAAAATCGGCTTTTGCCCATGCGTTACTTGAGGTATACGAACTTGTGCATTTATTCGTATGCTCTTACGAGAAAAATACCAACAGACATCTAAACACAAAGTTGCTAACCGCTTTGACCAGAGAGAAGTTACGATGCCGTACTATGGTGGCACTTCATATGTTTGGTATGCACTCCATACAATTCAAGGTATTGAAGGCAGCTTCTGCACGAATAGACCTTGATCACGTGTACGCGATACTGAATCGCCGCCAGGAGGTGTCGGAATGAAACTGAGTGATTTTGGACTGGAATTAAGAGAAGACGGCACCTTATTTGACCTACGGACCGAAAATTTCATCGACCGAAATTCGCGTAATGCGCTATGTAAACTCACACGTGCAATTTACAACAATTTCCATATCCGAGGCGCGACACCTACACCATCTCAGCCTTTTGAACGTCTCACAGATCGGGATTTCTCCTTGCTATATGATCGTTTCTATCCAGATGAAAAGTGGTTGAAATGTCTGCAGCATAGCAAATGTATTACAAAAGACGGGCTACACCTTTCCGATGGTGATCACGCCACCAAATGTGGAAGAAATATTACGGTTTTCAGGCATCAGCTGCACCTAAACGCGAGTTGGGGGTGGCATGCGTACATCCCATCATCAGAAAATATTGATGCAGGTGCAAGGATCTACGTTGGCGGAAAAACAACAATTGACGACATAGTCAATATAGTTGATGTCTTACATGGCCTTTTGGGCGATAATTGGCGGCTTAAATTCGCATACTTGTCGATGAGCGACAGACCTGACGCGATTACCATATATCTACCCGCTAATCGCATACAGACTGTAATTAACCAAAGTCCGAGCGTTATTCACTTCAAAGGGCAGTTTCCAGGATTTGCTTCCGTTAAGCGCAACATAGCTTACGCAGTTACTTCCGAATACCCAAATAGTGAATCTTTCGGTTGGACACGGTCAAGGGATACGGCTACCACAATCCTTTCAGATCTATACGGAGGGATTGGATGAACTGTACATTTCTAGGACGCCAAATCTCCCTTCAAAATAATGAAGAGTCGTGTTGGACTTACACCCTTGAAGGAGATCCCACTTTTGGGAGTAAATCCCCTCAACTGTTTTTTCCCGTCACGTCTGCTTACGCACCATCCATGCACAAGGGATTATGTAGATATTTACATGTCCGCGGATTATACTCGCTCGCAGATCTAATCTTGAAACCAGAACTAAATCCGCGATGCGCAGAACTCCTATGCGCACTATATTCGTCGCGAGTAGAAGTTGATTCCAATATAGGTCTAATAACAGATGACTCACTGAACCGTGCAAAGACCTTTTTTATTGACAGTCAACATTGCACTTGGAGACGTGAAGTTCTTAGAATCGTTTTTCCGCACAAACTCTGGACTTCCATATCCCACAACATTGGCGTTGTTTATCCTGCTTCAATAGCCCCCGGAATTGGTCGATTCGTCGTACACCATGATGATACCTTGGGTATCTTATTGCCGTTCGGTTCAGGCTGGTCCTTTTCATCTATGGCAATTCGATTGTGTGAAGAACTTATTAGCTTTTCAATCGCTGGGGGGTCGCATATTAAATATCTAAATGAGATCGTAAACTTGTGGGGCTTAAAATTTTTTAGCGAGCAACCAAAATCAGAATGGGCTATTGCCATAAGAATAGCTCTCCTTGCCCACATGCACCGCAATGTGAAATCTCACGATCTTTCGAAAGAAACGGGTCAGGTACTGATTGACTGGTCAGAGTCGTATATTCGACAGTTAGATACTATGTAATTAAAAGGCGGATTAAATGTTACACGAAATAAATCTCCACGCCAACCGTATAGTACTGGTAGCATGCGGAGGCGCAGCAGTAATTAACCTTCCTGGTTGGATTTATGCGCTTAATCATCTAACAAAGGACATCGAATTAGAAGTTGTGTTAACACATTCGGCTGAGCGTCTCGTTTCGAAGAACGCACTGACCACAGTACTTGAAAAAACTCCATACACAGATGCAGATTTGTTCAGTCACGAGGGGAAGGTTCTCCATTGTCACCTTGCTGAGTGGCCCGACTTTATTATTGTTGCACCTCTTACACTCAACACACTTTCAAAATCTGCGCTCCTCATCGCAGATACTCTCGCGACCTCAATTTTGACCATGACATCAGCTCCCGTTTACGCCGCCCTCTCATTTCCCGAGAGGTTAAATCGGAACCCAACTTTGACTGAATACAAGGAAAAGCTTCAAAAGCGGAAATGGATGATGTTTAATCAGAGAGAAGCACTGGCACTGGCGACAAAAACAACCGAAAAATCTGGAATGATGGATTTTTACAATCTGCTTCTTCAGATATCGAATTGTAGATCCACTCAAGAAATCTGATGGAGTAAACGAGTGAGTCCACAACTGTCAGCAGTCCTTAGAAATTTAAGAAGGGCGTCAATCATTCCTTCAGAAATTGAGCTCCTTCTCCCGCCCGATAAAACACGTATCATAGTGTCTTTATCTGACACCAGCGAACGTACATTTGGGGAGTTTGACCAATATCTTGACCTTGAGGAGTTTCAGCGGTTTATCAGATCGTCAAGGTTCTCAGGTGAAGAGTGCATAGTTTTTTATGACTATGCTTGGTCTTATTTGACTGCAAGTGAACAAAAACAAATTCTTCAGATAGTTTCACCTGAAACTATTGTGGTCACAGGTCCTGACATTGAACAACGTCTTCAATGTCATCTCTTGAATCTACAACCCATAAATCTATTGCTTTGCATCTCAGTGCGAAATATTTAGATGAGCTGGAAATATCCTATACAGTATTTCGTCCCCCAAATTACACCGAAGACTTCTCCTATCAACAAAATTGCACACTCCTTGACATACGAGGCATGTCGATACGCCGCTACGGAGCATATCAACTTGACACTGCCGTTTTAACAACCAACACAGATAATATAAACTGCTTCATCTACTCGAGAGGTTGAAAAATGAGCATCGATTCAATCCTCGGAGATTTTGACCTACTAAAACCTATGGTTATGAGGGCTTCTGCACAATCAGGGCTTTTTGATATAGTTGCTTCGAGTCAGCTCACCTTTGATGAGATTGTAGAATCTCTAGATTACTTAGATTCCTACACTCTTCGATTACTCATTCAAGCACTGGATGAATATGGCTATATGTTAATCAAGGACGACAAAGTTTTACTTACTGAATTAGGTAAAACTTTAGCACGAAACATCGCGTTTATTAATTCTGTTACGAGCCGTTCTACAGCATCTGGGCTCTTTAGCTATGCACCTCTCGCTTTGCACGAACGTCTTGAAAGAGGGGCAAATTATTTCGAACTCTCCCACAAAGAACAATACTGGCAATTAGTAAATCGCGATCCCAACTTATACGCATCATTCGAACAGGGGTACTCAGGAAATTTCGATTCCGACTCTCTGCTTGATCGGGCACAACTAACAAAAACTGACGAACTTTTCAAAGCGAGAAACATACTTGAACTTGGAAGCGGCTACGGGGATACAGCGTATTTTATTTTAAAGTCTGGATTCTCCGGCAACATCACCGTTTCAGATCTCTCTAATCGTATTCCTGTATTGACTGCTCAGTCACGATGGCAAGACTTCCAGGGAAGAGTATACATTTCGGCTATAGACTTTTTTACTGATCCTATCCCTCATCACAGTACCATCCTGCTTGATTCAATCCTTGCTGACTGGGACGATGATCAGTGCATCATTCTCTTTCGGCGAATTAGGAGCGCAATAAAGGAAAACAGTGGAAAGCTAGTTATATCTGAAGTTACGAAGTTTTCCAACGATGATGGCATTGATGCTATTGGCAAATTAACCTTAGCTTGTGCAGTATCGGGAAGGGTACGTAGTGAGGAAGAAGTTGAAAACTTGATTCGAACTGCAGGTTACACAAAAATCACTCTTGCAGGATCATCTGAGCATCGATTTACTCTTGTCGCATATTAAGGAGTTGGCTTCCATGGCAAAGAACCTGTCAAGACTTCAAGGAACTAACATCTCTTATCATTACGATCCAAATGCCCCAGTTCTTCGCCAAGTAGATTTTACGGTCGATGCTACCAAAATTGGCTTGATCGGAGATAATGGGTCAGGAAAATCAACACTGCTTAAAATTATCGCCGGTAAACTTAAACCCACAACTGGGACGATTTCTATAGGCTCAAAGCCTTATCTCATGTCTCAGGATAAAATACCTGGAGACGAACGTACTGTCGCCCAGATTCTTGATATTGAACAATATTTCGTAGCATACGACCGATTAATGAAAGGCGAAGCAGACGTCAGTGACTACGCAGCTTTGGAGGGCAATTGGTCTTTCGCTAGCCGCATTGAAAAAGTTCGATCGTCTTGGTTTCCGTCTCTTCCGCTAGATAGGAGAGTTTCTGATATCTCCGGCGGGGAGTATGCGGCAATTGGCTTAGCATATATTGAACTCCATCGACCCAAAATTGTTCTTCTTGATGAACCCTCTAACAATCTGGATTTAGCGCACCGACAGCTTTTAGCTAAGCTTCTCGTTGACTATACTGCCACAATTATTATTGCTACGCACGATAGACAGCTTCTCCGATATGTTGACTCGATATGGGAGATAAAAGCAGGCAATCTAACCAAGATTGAAGGCACCTACACAGACTACTTAACGATGTGCAGCGTACGCCAATCTCAAGCTAAGCAGCGTCTATCAAGCGCTTCGAAGGGAATCAGAAGACTGAACAGAGCAGTAACAGATTTGGAAAAGCGACAATCCCGAAAACGGGACAACAATCGAACTGCAGCATCGCAGAAACGTGGTTCAAAAATGTCAATGAACGGATTGAAAAGCCGATCTGAGGCATCTCTGGGGCGTGATAGAGCGAAACTTCTAGAACGAAAATATGACGCTGACGTTGCACGTGTCGAAGCTGAAAAAGAGATAGAGAAGCCGCGTCATATTCGTTTACAAGGATTTCTTCAAACACCCCACGCAAAATCTCAACAGATTCTACGTCTTTTAGATGACACTGGTTGGGAGACGATTATAGGGGGTGATGACCGAGTTGCTTTACTCGGAGAGAATGGGGTTGGAAAATCCTCATTAATACGCAGCATTAGCGATTTACAATATCGCAATAAACTTCGCGCCTGGGCCGAACTAGTTCACCCCGACAATCCTTCTCAGATTGCAATTCTCAGCAAAATTCATTACACCTGTGCTACGAGAAGTCAGTCTGGGAAGAGCTCACTTCTTCGTTGCCTGAATATGAAAAACAAGCGGTTTTCACTATCCTTGCACGTTTATCCTTTGACGAAAATAGTTCGAATAAGCTGATAAAAGATCTATCTGGTGGTGAGCGGTTTCGAGTTGCTCTAGCTGAAGTCCTTTTGTCTAAACCTGAGAAACGTTTGATAATCTTGGACGAGCCAACAAACAGCTTAGATCTCGCTAGTCTGAAAGCAACAGAACAGATGCTATCTCAGTTTTCTGGAGCCATTCTTGTCGTAAGTCATGATCTGGAATTTCTGCAACAAATATCAGTGAATCGATGGATTGAGTTAACTAACGATGGTTTATTCGAACTTGTCAACCCTCCAGACTACTAGGCAATATATAATCTATATCACAGGAAAACTAGAAATCGCCTGTTGAAACGAGGTAGCTGACAGAGGACTCCAGTACATTGGGTAATGATAGTGAGGATGCAGACCATAACACATCAACTACGTAGTCCACCCATTACCATGTTTGGTAGGTCCCGATGGTCGGGGCCGGGTCGCCGGTCCTGGTATGACTTTCCTGCCTTGGGCGGGTTCTAGTGATCGTTGCAACATCTGTTCGACCGGTAGGAGGATCGGATGGGCAGGTGGGCGTTCGAGGGTGTGGAGTACGCGACGCGTGGTGAGATGTGCGCGGCGAGGCGGCGCCGCTACGCCGAGCTGCTGGAGGCGGGCATGAACTTCACGCAGGCCGCCCGCGCGGTAGGCGTGTCCAAACGCACCGGCAAGGTGTGGCGCAACGGAAGGACACGATCGAACGGCAGGAACGAGAAACCGTCGGTGGACCGGTATCGTTCCACCGTGGACGTTCCCCAGAAGATCAGTTCGAGGTATCTGGACCAGGACGAGCGCATCAGCATCGCCGACTGGCGGAAGGCCGGCATGAGCGTGCGCGGGATCGCGCGCAGGCTCAATCGTCTCGCGTCGACCGTCAGCCGCGAGCTGGCGCGCAACGCGAATCCCGCGACCGGCATGTACGAGCCGTACCGGGCCCAGCAGATGAGCGCGGACCGGCTCAGACGGCCCAAGCCCGCGAAGATCCATACGGTGCCCGGCCTGCTCGCATACATTCGCGCAGGACTGCGGGCGCATTGGAATCCCGAGCAGATCGCGGGGCGCCTGCGCGCCGATTTCCCGGATAATGATGCTATGCATGTGTGCGCGGAGACGATCTACCAGGCCATCTACGTCCAGGCCAAAGGCGAACTGAAAAAGGACGTCATCAAGGCCCTGGGGAGCGGGCGCGCCCAACGCCGGCCGCACGGGCAGACGGACTGCCGCCGGCCCCGTTTCCGCGAACCCATGGTCATGATCGGCGAGCGGCCCGCCGAAGTCGAGGACCGGGCGATGCCCGGTCATTGGGAAGGCGACCTGATCTGCAGCGCGGCCAACAAAAGCGCGATCGGCACGCTCGTGGAACGCTCGACACGGTTCACGATCCTCCTGCACCTGCCCGACGGGCACGACGCCGAACACGTCCGGCAGGCCGTCATCCGGAAAATGCAATACCTGCCCAAGCTCCTGAGGAACTCGCTGACCTGGGACCAGGGAAGCGAGCTCGCCCTGCGCAAACGCATCTCGACCACGTTGGACATGCAGGTGTATTTCTGCGACCCGCATTCACCCTGGCAGCGCGGCACCAACGAGAACACCAACGGGCTCCTGCGCCAATACTTCCCCAAGGGCACCGACCTGAGCGCATACCCCGAGGACTACCTCGACGCGGTCGCCGAGGAACCCAACGACCGGCCCCGCAAAACACTCGGCTACAGGAAACCATCCGAGAAAATACTCGAACTCATCAACACAGCATGATGCAATCGCACCAATCCAAGACCGCCATCAAGAGCGGCAAAACACACAGGTGTTGCAACCACCACTAAAATCCGCCAAGCCCACCTTGCCGAATGGGGTGTCGAACATGGAATCCGTCTTGGGGGGCGTGCGGTAGTCGCATTCGTAACAACAATCCGCTTGAATGAGCTGCTGAGCAAATAGCAGGTCTACATGCCTGCTTTGAACCAGCCGATGGCGATTTGAGTGCGATTGCGCAGGCCCAAAGTTGCGAGGATACGGGTCACGGCACGTTTGACGGAGGCAGGTTCGACGGTGAGTTGATTGGCGATTTCCTCGTTGATGAGCCCTTCGGAGATGAGTGCGCAGATTTCACGCTGGCGAGGGGTGAGTGCGTCGAAAGCTTTGCGCATTTCTTGCTGGCGCTGGCTGCTGGTGGGATGCGGAACGCCTCGTTCAAGCACTTGTCTGGTGATTCGTGGGGTGAGTATTGCGTCACCGTTGGCGATGGCGTGAACCGCGTCGATGAGGTTGTGCTTGGTGACGTCCTTGAGCAGGAAGCCGCTGGCTCCGGCGTCGAGACCGCCAAAGGCGTAATCGTCCTCGTCGTACGTGGTAAGGATGAGAATGCTGATGGTGGGCCAGCGTCTGGTGATGCGGCGAGTGGCTTCGATGCCGTCCATACCGGGCATCCGCACATCCATGAGGATTACATTCGGCAATGGACGATGCTGAACGGCGAGCTGTTCGAGCGTCTCGATGGCGGATCGGCCGTCAGCGGACTGGGCAGTGACGACGATGTCGGAAGCATCGTCAAGCATGAGTTGGAAGCCAAGTCGCGCGAAACGCTGGTCGTCTACGAGCATTATACGAATCATGCGGTGTGGTCCTTTTCGTTCACTCCGTTGGACGGGATGGTCGCCTCGACGACCCATTCGCCGTCTTCGTTTGGACCGTATTCGAAGATGCCGCTTGCCGATTCGACGCGGTGGAATAGACGGACGAGCCCAGTACCGTCATCCTTGCGCGCGTCCTTGCGCGCGGGACTGCCGTCATTGCGGATAATCACGGCGACGGTGCCGTTCTCGCTGTGGTTCCAGGCGATGCTGATATGCACCACGTTCTGTCCGTGACGTATGGCGTTGGTGATGGCTTCGCGAGTCACATCGAAACACAAATCAGCCTGAGCTTCGTCATCGGCGCGCGTACCAGTCTCGGTGAACACCGTGACGATGCCCAGCCGGCGTGCGTGCGCGAGAATCGGCCGAATGTCATCCCATGAATGCTGGTCTGATTCTTGGGTGTGCGTATCGTCACCGTTCGCCGCTCCATCGAACTCGGTCAGTGCGCGGACGGCTTTGCGCGTGTCGCCCAGACTCTCTCGTGCGATTTCGTTGATGCCGTGCAGCGCATCCTCCACGCGTGGGTCATCGGTTTTGCCGGCCAGACCCTCAGACAGTGCGATGATTACGGTCAGATCCTGGCCCACACTGTCGTGCAGTTGACCGGCTATGCGCGAACGGCGTATTGCGGCATCGCGTTGGAAGGCCAGCTCGGCTGCCCGCCGGCATTCCTCGGCAGCTTTGTGTTCGGCTTCCTTGGCCTGTTGCCTGCCACGTACTGCAAGCGCGCCGCCTCCCACGGCTGCCAACGTTACCACTCGACTCACCCATTCGGTCGCGAGAACGTCCGGATGCACCATGATGGCCGACGCGGTCATCGACAGCATCATGCCGATGCCTCCAACGCACAGCCCGCGCCCCCTCGCTGTCCGGGCGAACGCATAGCAGGCGACGAGCGTCTGAATCATCACGATTGAGTCCAACCGCCAGTACGAGGCAACTATTAACAATACCGCTTCAAGCGCCAAGGCAACGGCTGGCAGCCAGTAACGGACAAGCAGTATCGCACTGCTGGCTATGGTCATCGCCAGCAGCAGAGCCAATCCCAGCGGATCTTTGGCAAACGTATACATGGTGTCGGCCGGCGCTCCGATCGCATGCTCCCACAGCATCGCTGCACATTCGACCACGGCGATGACCAGTGGCACGGCCAGGACCGTGACCTTATTGGCCTGCGCGGATTGCGGTTTCATGGCTCCCATTGTGGCTCTTTTTGTATGATGTTGCGTGCATGTCAGCATGTGCGTATCGTGTCGGCCACGCTGCGGTGTAGCGCGGGGCGAATCTGCGTGAACTGGATGAGGAACAATGCCAGCCAGCAGGCCGTGCCCATGCCGATTACGCCCGGCCATGGGATTTCGGCCACGGGGATGCCGACGAGCGCCGCGGATCTTGCGGCGAAAACGCTTGCGCTGACGGCGACCGGGATGAGCGAGAGAATGACCGCGCCGGCGGCCAGCTGCAGGCTCTGCCAGAGATACATGCGGATCACACGACGTGGGGACAGGCCGATGCTGCGCAGCAATGCCTGGTCGGCGACCATGCTGCGGTTCGACAGGGCGATGACCGCCATGCTGGTGGCCAGGGACACGATGCACAGCATCGTTATGAGCAGCAACGAGTCCGCGTAGTTCAGGCTCTTCGGATGGCCGCCCAAGGCGAGTATCCGGCCATAGGATCGCGCGCAGGTCAGCAGGGTGACCGACAGTCCCATGGCAAGGGCGAGCGGGGCAATCGTGTTCGTGTTGCTGGCGGCCTTCGCCTCGGCGGAACGGGCGGCGAGCACGCCGGTCGCGGACCCGCACAGGCGACACACGACACGTCCGATGCCCAACAGAATCGGAATCAGCATGCTGACAAGGATGTACATGCCGAACGAGGCGATGATGCCGGCCCACAGCGCGCTGTTGAATGTCTGCCCCGCCTCCTGGCCGAACGCGAGCGCCCGTGGCGTGCCCATGCCGGAGAACGCCAATGCCAGCGCCGCCGCCATGACAATCAAACCAAGTGCCCAGTGCGCCCAAGACCGCCAACCGTGCCGTATCCCGATGGCTCCCGTGCCGCGAATCACCTCGATGGGACGGATCTTCGCTGCGCGCAGCGAGGGGATGGACGCGCCCAACATGCACGTGGCCACACCCAACAGCAGGGATCCGAGCCACGCGGCCATCGACGGCGTGAACGCAGGAGGTGCGAACGAGCCGAATCCATCGGCGAAGCTTTCCGCAGCCATGGCGTTGAACTCGGGAACCGCCAGCAGGCTGGCCGGCACTGCAGCCAGAGAGCCGATCAGGGAACCGAACAGGCTCGCCACACCCACGAGCATCCACATGCTGGCAAGCACCTGACTCGGGCTGGCGCCCATAAGCCGCCATTGCGCGAACGTGCTGTGAATACGGTTGACCGTGGCCGAGCCGACCACCGTCAACGAGAAGAACGCGAGAAATGACACCACCACATAGATCGTGACCGACACCATGCCGAACTCGGCCGGATCAAGACCCGCCTGCCGCGCGGCCAATGTGAACGACGGAGACGAGGTCCACACGAATTGGTTCATGCATATGCCCACCAGCGTGGTCACCACTGCGACCACCAGAATCGTGGGTACCCATCCCGTGACATTGTCGCGGAACACACGCAGCACATACCTAGCCACGATGAGCCTCCTTCCGCTGCTGCGGATACGCCACGCGCTGGACCGGTCGGCCCGGTTGGACGGATTGGATAGGCTGGGCGTTCACCATCATCGGGCCGACAGACCGCGCCGCCGCAACCAACGGCGGCGACCCGGCCGGTACGAAAGTGCGGCGTATGCCATCGGCAATCTGCTCGGCGGTGAGTCTGCCAGCGATGTGGGTGACCTGACCGTCGCGCAGGAAGATCACGTGGTCGGCCAAAGCGGCGGCATCCGTGTCATGCGTGACCATGACCACGCTGGAGCCCGCATCCGCCAGCTCGCGCAGCACCTGCAGCACAAGCTCGCTGTTCGCGGTGTCGAGCGCGCCGGTCGGCTCGTCGGCGAACACCACCGCCGGACGCATGAGCAGCGCACGGCACAGGGCGACGCGCTGCTGTTCGCCACCGGACAGGGCGCTTACCGTCGTCTTCGCCCTCTGGCGAAGACCGAACCGGGACAGCAGCTGCGTGACCTGCACGTAGTCGGCCTTGCGATGGGCGAGCGAGAGCGGCAACATCACGTTCTCCTCGACCGTCAGATACGGCACGAGATTGTATTGCTGGAACACGAAACCGATATGCCCGCGAATGAACCGCGAACGCCGTTCCTCATTCAGTGCGTAGACGTCGGTACCGCCGATGGTCACCCGCCCGGAATCGGGCCTGTCCAATCCGGACAGCACATACAGCAGCGAGGTCTTGCCTGCGCCGGACGGACCGACGATCGCCGTCAAGCCCGCTCCATCGATATCCAACGAAACATTATTGAGAACAGTCTGCGTGTTTGCGGGTCGGGAGGCGGTTCGAGCATCGAACCCTGTCCGTTTCACCAGTCCGAGCGCCTGAATCGGTGTGCCGGCATTTTGCCAAGTCATGAGGTAGCCCCCTGTCGTGAAAGTTGACGCCGTTTTTCTCAACCTTCGCGCCAGGGGCATGGCAGGTCGAGGTAAACACGGAAAGTGACACCCTAGGGTGACAGATTCCAGTAGCGTTCCATGACCGGCACCCAATATGCCCTCAACCAGACCAGCGACAACGAGGACCTGCCCGGCATCGTCCAACTGCCCGCCTATGCCAAGTATGATGGACGGCTGCTCGTCATACTTGGTTCCTCCGGGAAGCGAATATCCTTCTGTCGTTTGCGGAAACAAGCCCTGCCGATGCCCAAGACCGCCAGATAAAGCAGGAACATCACGGGCACGACCCATGTCACGTACCGCCACGGGTCAATCTGGAACGTATCGAAGACGATGAACATGACGCCCCACACGTTGATGGCGACGATCGCCAGAATCTGGGCGGCCGCCGAATCGAACCTGGATTCGGCCGGGCTGGTATCGTTCGCGTCGGCCGGAACGTCAGGCGTCCGCCCGGCGCGACGCATGAAGCCGAGCGCCGCCCACACGATGGCCGCCACCAACGCCACGGCCGCCGGCACCACCAGCTTCCAGAACTCCCCGTCATTCCAGCCGTACCGGATGACGGCGCACGTGATGGCCGTGACGGCGGCCACGCCCAATGTGGCGGAAGCGCCGAAAAACCACAGCAGACCTTGATTCCGACGCCCACCATGGGAGGCCCGCACCTCATCGTCCGCAACCATATCGTCCCCGCATTCCATAAAGTCCGACGCGTACGCATGCCATCTCAATTATGGCACTCAAAGAGTCAATCAGACAACATGCTGTCAAGCGATCGCATGACAGGAATCGGCTATCCGTCAATGCCTTAGGGTGCTGTCGATGCATATCCGATTGACCGATGCTTCTACATGCGTGCCGACATGTGCCGGTCCTTCGCGTCCGCGTACGCATTCTTACATCACGACCTCAAACTAATCTACGAAAAACTTTAAACAGATATCTATTTGATTTTAATATTATTTATGGTATACTTAATTTTATTAAACCCGCCGTGAATTGAAGGAGGCAGGTATGGATACGACGATGATCCCGCCGTGGATGTCGAACCTCGATGACGAGGATATGACGTTCATCAAACGGTTTCTGCTCGCATCAGGCTCCATGAAGGAGGTCGCCGCGCAGTACGACGTCTCCTACCCCACCGTTCGGCTTCGGCTCGACCGGCTCATCCAGAAAATCAAGTTGGGCGAGCAGATCGAGAACGAGCCGTATATCGCGCTCATCAAACGGCTCGCGGTCGACGACAAGCTCGACTTCGACACCGCCAAAATCCTCATCAGCGAATATCGCAAGCAGCTCAAGCAAGGAGAGTAATCATGATTGGCGCCACAATATTTGCCGTAGTGTTTTTCGTGTTTCTCATCGCCATCTGCATCGGCTTCATCATATTGCAGATCAGGCTTTCGAAGATGGACAGCAAGTGGCCCGGTCTGGTATTGCCCGCCATCACATTGCTGCTGTCGCTTGTGGCGGCGATTACCGTCTTCGCCAGGGCGGACATCGGTGCGCATGGCAACATGTGGAACGTCGTGCTTTCCGCATTCATCGCGTTCCTGTCCAACAACGTATCCACCATCGTGCTGGCCGGCATCTACTTGTATCAGCGTGACAAGATCAATCGTCGCGCCGAGCTGGCCCGTATGAACGTTCAGGACCTGTAACTCACTGTGCAAAACACGCAGACTGAACCCTACGCCGCTTATGCCGACTCATCATCTTTTGCGCCGCTTCGCGCAGCTTGGATGATTAAGCCGGTGACGTGGTCGCAGGGTTCGTCGCGCAATCGGAGCCGGACGCCCTGTCATTTCGGCTGATTCCGTACATCCTGTTCCGCCGCGAACCGTTCGGCGATTTGCCGTGCGTGGATGTTCTTGGCTTCGTTGACGAAGTCGGCGCATGCCTTGCTGCCGTAGAGCGCCTCACCACACGGGTCGGCGAAACGCGGATCGCCGACCAGCGCGGAGCGAATGGCCCCGAACGAGCCGGACAGCGGCATGGCGTTCATCACGGTCGCGGTTTGATTCTGTGCCGCCCGGGTGCGGGCGGTCTTGACCAGACCGGTCTCGTCGCAGTAGCGCAACGTGCGCGTCGTCACGCCGCTGATCAATGCCGCCTGATCAATGGGCCACAACCGGCCCGTATCCAGCGGATTGCCCTCCACATCGAACGCGCCGGAACCGTTGACGGCGTTCGCCGTGTTGTCGTTCTCGTTCATGATCGATCATCCCCCTTGAAGCCGATTATCCTCTACCCGCCGTGCGTGTTTCGCGGCGTTGACGTCAGGATAGACGTTTACGCAACGTCAACCGCAAGCGATAATGGGATGTATCGTTCAAGCCAGGCAATATGCCGTCAAGCAATCGCATGACAGCACCATGTTCGGCACATACCAGATGGAAGAATTGGCAAACCTTAAAAAATACCGCGGTTATTGCTGTGCCGAGAACGCCAATATGACCATAGACGTGCTTTCCCGCTACACGTTATTCACCTGTCATGCGCCGATATCAATCAAAAGACACTTGCATAACCACCGCTACGCATCGCCAATAACATACCGATGAGCCAGAATGAGGCCCAGGCCACGATGCTAATCCGTAAATAATACTGGTCAGAGTGGCAGGTACATTGGTCCTATGGCTAAGCGCAAACATATCGGCACTGTTGTTATTGCAATACTGGTCGCTATTCTGCTGACGGTGGGCGTTTCCGGCTGGCTATTCTGGCAGTCGGTACAACGGGTGATCGGCGAGGCGCAGCAGGCGGGCGAATATGCGGCTGAAGCACAGCAATCCGTCGGGCAGGGCGACTTCAAGCAGGCGCTTGAGCAGATGGACAGCGCTGGCAGTCACATCGTCGCGGCGCGAGACGAAACCCAGGGCATGCTATGGCAGGCCGCCGAATACGTGCTGTATTACGGTTCGGACGTGAAGGCGGTGCGCGGCATGCTGGATGCGGCCGCCGACGCCGCGACCAACGCCCTGCCTAAAATCGACAGTGCCGCGCAGGGCACGCTGGTGGACTTCAATATCGAAGAGCTGCTGTCCGGCATGAACTTCTCCGACGGCACGCTTTCCATTCCCAAAATCGCTTCCATCAAGCAGGACCTGTCCGACGCCGGTGCGGTCTTGAAGCGCGTCAAGACGTCGATTTATGCGCTGCCGCAACCCCGCACGGAACAGATCACCGAAATGGTCAACCAGGGCAAGCAGGTAGTGGACCAAATCGATGAGACTTTCGACACCTTGAACACCATCGTCGAAAAGATTCCGGGCTGACGTTGGTTCGTTCTTGTCGTATATTGGCGTAACCTCCGCATAAGGCTAGTCCATACAAATTTTATATAAATTTGGGATAGGAGGTGCCAATATGCCGACACGCACACCAATCCCGGTCAGTCGGGCGATGCGTCAGATATCCGCCAACCTCGATTTGGCGCGCAGACAACAGCGCATTCCCGTAGCCTTGCTGGCCGAGCGGGCTGGATTATCCATGCCAACGGTCACCAAAATGCTGCGTACGGGTAATGGCAGCTTTGAGAACTTCCTCCGCATTGCTCGTCTGCTTGGACTGCTGGACGGCGTACAGCAAGCGACGGACCCTCTTAACACAGATATCGGCAAATTACGCGCCGACGAAGACACTCCGAAACGTATTCGATAGTACAGCAGGAGGCGCAACACATCATGGAAGCAATCGTCACCCTGCAGTTCAACGGCACAGACGTCACCGTCGGGAAATTATTCACCAGTATCAGGCGCGGCATCGAATCGGCAAATTTCACATACGATACGGCCTATATGCGCTCTTCAAACGCAGTATCCCTCTGTCCAGAGATGCCCCCTCCCCCGGAACGTTCCCGGCCGAGCATAATGCGATGCATCGCATCTTTCAAGACTGCATGCCGGATCGTTGGGGCAGGAACCTCATGCTTCGTGCAGAACATCAAGATGCTCGTTCGGAGCATCGCACAGCACGCACACTATTTGAGGGAGATCTCTTGCTATCCGTCAACGGTGAGACCCGACAAGGCGCATTGCGCTTCTGGAACAACGACGGTGACGCGCTAGCTCCCAGTGAGACCGGCGGTCCAAGAGAAGTGACCATTCAGTCCCGCATCCATAGCAATGATGAGCAGCTGCTTTGAATCCGGCATTGCGCGGCTTCGCGAAGCAAGCGCACAATGACTTCACATTCCCGCCTTGCACCAGCTGGCTGCAATCTGCGTATGGTCATGTATCTGTAGGCCGGCACGAATGCGGCTGATGGGTGCGGCGAATCGTGAGGCACCGTCTCCTCTTTCTATGGCGGCGGCATGGTCGCCGGCCAGCCCATCGGCACCATGATAGGCTCTCGCATGATCAACAATGCGCAAGCCGGCTTCATCATCGGCGCCGTGATCATGCTGGCTTTCGGATTCGTGGCGCTTGCCATCTGGCCTCGCGAGGAATCCTCAAAGGACATGGAACGCACCAAGATGACGCTCAAGGATCTCG